>ENA-OSEY01000071-OSEY01000071.1-marine-metagenome-genome-assembly--contig:-NODE-71-length-67362-cov-8.228327_pt1 | contig 67362 bp, 78 predicted proteins | sample MGYA00248465_ERZ534230 | MGnify/ENA primary metagenome ERZ534230 (study PRJEB26409, sample SAMN06344110) | marine metagenome | isolation source: Sea water from surface | place: Atlantic Ocean:Southern... | reverse complement strand
ATATAGCTCAGCTGGTAGAGCACTTCCTTGGTAAGGAAGAGGTCACCGGTTCAAGTCCGGTTATGAGCTCCATTAAACAAAGTTTTTTTAGAGAGGAAAAAAATGGCTAAAGAAAAATTCGAGAGAACCAAGCCACATTTAAATGTGGGTACCATCGGACATGTCGATCATGGTAAAACCACTTTAACAGCTGCATTGACAAAAGTTTGTGCTGAAACTCAGGGCACTGGAGAAGCAGTAGCTTTTGATGGAATTGATAATGCGCCAGAAGAGAAAGAAAGAGGAATCACTATCGCAACTTCTCATGTTGAATACGATTCATCTGCAAGACATTATGCTCATGTAGATTGTCCTGGTCATGCCGATTATATTAAAAACATGATTACTGGTGCAGCACAAATGGATGGAGCCATACTTGTTGTTAATTGCGCTGACGGTCCTATGCCTCAAACTAGAGAGCACATTCTTCTTGCAAGACAGGTTGGCGTGCCTTACATCGTTGTTTTCCTGAACAAAGCTGATCAAGTAGACGATGCAGAGTTGATCGAATTAGTAGAAGTTGAGGTCAGAGATTTGTTAAATGAATATGAATTCCCTGGGGATGATACTCCTATAATTGTTGGTTCAGCACTTAAAGCATTGGAAGGAGATGATTCTGAGCATGGAACTCAATCTATTACGAAGTTGGTTGAAGCTTTAGATTCCTACATCCCAGAGCCAGTAAGAGAAACTGACAAACCTTTCTTGATGCCTATAGAGGATATTTTTTCCATTCAGGGAAGAGGAACTGTTGTTACTGGCAGGATTGAAAGAGGAGAAGTCAAAGTTAACGATGAAATGGAAATTGTTGGCATAAAAGATACTGAAAAGACGGTTTGTACTGGAGTAGAAATGTTTAGAAAACTTTTAGACGAAGGTAAAGCTGGGGAAAACGTTGGAGTACTTTTAAGAGGAACTAAAAGAGAAGATGTGGAAAGAGGTCAAGTCCTTTCTGCACCAGGATCTATAACCCCTCACACTAAATTTGAAGCTCAAGTATATGTTCTTAGTAAAGAAGAAGGTGGAAGACATACTCCTTTCTTTAAGGGATATAGACCACAGTTTTATGTTAGGACAACTGACGTTACAGGTGAAGTTACTCTTCCCGAAGGTGTGGAAATGGTTATGCCCGGAGATGATGTTGCGGTAACTGTTGAGTTAATTTCTCCAGTAGCAATGGAAGATGGCATGAAGTTCGCTATCCGAGAAGGTGGAAGAACTGTTGGTGCCGGAGTAGTTTCTAAAATTATTCAATAGGCCAGTAGCTCAATTGGTAGAGCGGCGGTCTCCAAAACCGCAGGTTGGGGGTTCAATTCCCTCCTGGCCTGCCAGAGAGATGCCCTCAATCAAAGTGAATGGCACAAGTGGAGCTAGATGATTTTAAGCAAAGGTCTTTGGTTAGTAGGATTATCAATAATTGCAGCTGCAATTTGGGGTAACTCCTTTTACAGTGATGTAGGTCTTTTATACAGAGTTATAGGAGTAATTTTGCTATTCTCATTTGGTTTATTTGTTATTAGATTTACTGAATTTGGTTCGGTCGCTTATGAAACTATCAAACAGTCAGCAACAGAGATTAGAAAAGTTGTTTGGCCAAATAGGACTGAGACTACGCAAACTACTTTGATTGTTGTAGGAGTAGTAATTATTGCTGCACTAATTTTATGGGGATTGGATTCCTTTTTTTCCTTTTTAATGAGTTTAATCTTAGGTTAAGTTATGTCGAAAGCTTGGTACGTTATAAATTCCTATTCCGGATATGAAAATAAAGCCAAAGAACAACTGCTAGAGAGAATTAAGCTTGAAGGCAAAGAAGAACAATTTGGAAGAATTGAAATTCCAACACATGAAATTGTTGAACTTAAAGGCGGTAAAGAAAAAATTACAGAAAAGAAATTTTTCCCTGGATACATTCTCATTGAAATGGAGATGAATGATGACACATGGCATTTAGTAAAGGAGACTCCTAGAGTTTTAGGCTTTATTGGAGGTACTAAAAACAATCCTAAATCCATTTCAGATGCAGAGGCAGCAAAGATACTTAATCAAATGGAACATGGCATCGAAGAAACCTCGCAGGGAACAGTTTACGAACCTGGAGAAATGATAAGAGTTATAGATGGACCCTTTAATGATTTTAGTGGCGTAGTTGAAGAAGCAGATAATCAAAAAGGCAAAGTTAAAGTTGCAGTCATGATCTTTGGAAGGTCAACTCCTGTAGAACTAGATTTTTCTCAAATTGAAAGAGGATAAAAATGGCTGAAAAGAAAATAATGACTTATATAAAACTTCAAGTTCCTGCAGGTGCTGCATCTCCAAGCCCACCAGTCGGTCCTGCTTTGGGACAACATGGAGTAAATTTGATGGATTTTTGCAACGCATTTAATTCTAAAACGAATGAGTTGGAAAAAAACCTTCCTGTTCCTGTTGTAATAACAGTTTATGAAGATCGTAGTTTTGATTTTATAGTTAAAACTACTCCGGCAAGCGTTCTTTTAAAAAAAGCTGCAGGTCTTAGTAAGGGTAGTGCAACTCCTAATTCAGAAAAAGTAGGCAAGGTATCTAGAAAGCAATTAGAGGAAATAGCCGAGGCAAAAATGGCTGATTTAAACGCTACTGATATGGATCAAGCTGTCAAAATAATTGAAGGTAGCGCAAGAAGTATGGGAATAGAGGTAATCTAATGTCTCAAGATAGTAAAAAATATTTAATTGAAGAAGCTTTGAATGAGCTAAATTCTAATGCTTCTAAAAAGTTCACTGAATCTTTAGATATTTCAATTAATTTAGGCATTGACGCATCAAAATCAGATCAAAATGTAAGAGGAGCATCAAACCTTCCACACGGCAACGGAAAAACTTTTAGGGTTGCTGTATTTGCAGAAGGAGAGGAAGCAACACAAGCCAAAGATGCTGGTGCAGATAAAGTTGGGATGGAAGATTTAGCAGATGAAATAAAGTCAGGAAATATGGACTTTGATGTTGTCATTGCGACTCCAGATACCATGAGGGTGGTTTCTCCCTTAGGCCAAATTCTTGGTCCAAAGGGACTCATGCCAAATCCAAAATCTGAAACTGTTACTAAGGATATATCAAATACTGTTAAGAACGCAAAATCGGGACAAATTAGGTACAAATCAGATAAACAAGGTATAATTCACGCCCGTATTGGACAGATAGGATATACAGAAGAACAATTGAGAGATAATTTAGAAGCTTTTTTGACAGACGTTAAAAAGGCAAAACCCCCTTCTGCAAAAGGAATTTATATCTCAAAAGTTACCCTTTCTTCTACCATGGGCAAAGGATTTGAGATTGATACTACAAAACTTAATTTTTAGCTGGTAAATGAGTTTGTTCAAAAAAATAAGAATTTTAAGCTGTTGTAACTTCGTTACAACCGTCTTAGACCGTAGGCGTTTAATTTTATTAAACTTAATACTTCCTACGCAGATAGTTCAAAAAGACTTTTCTTTTTGTACTAAAGGTTCCTCTTTTGGAAAATTGTTCAAAGGAGGGTTTTAATAATGTCACGCTTAGATGCAAAGAAAGTTTTAGTTGAGGATTTGAATAAGATTGCTCAAGAAGCATTTTCTGTGATTGCTGTTGATTATCGAGGAACAAATGTTCCTGGCTTAACTCAACTAAGAAAGGAAGCTAAATCACAGTCTGTTCAACTTAAAGTTATAAAAAATACTTTGGCAAAAAGAGCATTAGAGAATACTAAGTTTGATTCTCTAAATGAAATTCTCACTGGCCCAACTCTCTTGGCTTTTTCAATGAACGATTTTCAAAGCGCTGCAAAACTTGTTAAAGACTTTGCGGCAAAGGAAGAGTCATTTGAAGTCAAAGGACTTTCTATAGGAGAAGGTTTTCTTGAGCCCAATGAACTCAAGGCTCTAGCTTCACTTCCTTCAAAAGAAGAAGCTATTTCCATGCTACTAGGATTGTTGCAGGCTCCACTTACCAAGCTAGCAGGAACTTTAAATGAAGTTCCTTCTCAGTTCGTTAGGACTTTAAATGCTGTGAGCCAGTCAAAATCTTGATGATCTAAGTAAAACGGAGATAAATAATGGCGATTACTAAAGAAGAAATACTCGATGCAATTTCAGAGATGAGTGTTATGGATGTTGTTGATTTGGTAAAACTTATGGAAGAAAAATTCGGAGTCACTGCCGCAGCTCCAGTTGCTGCAGCTGCAGCTCCTGCTGCAGGTGGCGAGGCTGCTGCTGCAGAAGAGCAAAGTGAATTTGAAATTTTCTTATCTGATGTCGGAGAAAAGAAAATCGATGTCATCAAAGCTGTAAGAGCAATCACAGGCTTAGGTTTGAAAGAAGCTAAAGCTATTGTTGATGGAGCTCCTTCATCTGTCAAAGAAGGTGCCAACAAAGATGAAGCTGATCAAGCTAAGTCTCAACTTGAAGAAGCTGGCGCAACAGTAGAACTAAAATAACATCATTAACAATATTTAATTTATATGGCTAGTACATACTCATTCGCAGAAAAAAAGAGAATAAGAAAAAGTTTCGAGAAAATATCAAGTGCAATGTCTTTGCCAGATATTCTTGAGATTCAAACCGACTCTTATGACTATTTTTTACAAAACATTCCAGACTCTACTAAAAGGAAAAACCAAGGGCTAGAAAGTGTTTTTCAGTCTATTTTCCCTATTAACAGCGTTTCAGGTAATGCAAGAATAGAGTATCTAGGTTACAGGTTACAGGAACCTGAATTTGATGTTAGAGAATGCCTTCCTAGAGGTAAATCTTTTGAAGCTCCTCTTATTATTAGATGTAGGATTATTTTTATCGATAAGGCTACTGGAGAAGAAAATCTAAAGAGCGCCCGCGAAGAAGATGTTTACATGGGAACTATCCCATTGATGACGGAACATGGCACTTTCGTAATTAATGGGACTGAGAGAGTCGTAGTCTCTCAACTTCATAGATCCCCTGGACTTATCTTTGATCATGACAGAGGAAAAACTCACTCTTCAGGAAAACTTTTATACTCTTCAAGAGTTATTCCCTATAGAGGTTCTTGGTTAGACTTTGAGTTTGATCACAAAGATTTAGTCTACATACGTATCGATAGGAGAAGAAAGCTATATGCAACTATCCTGTTAAGAGCGATAGGTTTATCTTCTCAAGAAATTTTAGAAAAATTTTATGAGAAAGAAACTTACTTAATTGGACCTAATAATTACTCTTTAAAAGTTATTCCGAGAAGGATGGTTGGAAAGATAGCTCCATCAGATATCAAGGGCAATCAGGGCGTAATTATTGAAGCAGGTAAAAGGATAACTGCAAGACACATAAGGTTAATTGAATCTAGCAAGATAAAAACACTAGATGTTCCGAAAGAAAGTCTCTTCAACCAGATTATTGCAGAAGATATTATCGATCCAGCTACTGGAGAAATTGCAATTGCTTGCAACACCTTAATTGATGAAGAAGTACTGATTAAACTTAGCGAACTTAAATCTAAAGAGGTAAATGTTCTTTACATTAACGAACTTGAATCTGGGCCTTACATCTCTGATACCTTAAGATCAGATACTACTTCAAATTCTTTAGAGGCTTTAGCAGAAATCTACAGGATGATGCGACCTGGCGAGCCTCCAACTAAAGAAGCTGCAACCCTTTTATTTGAGAATCTTTTTTTTAATGCAGATAAATATGATCTTTCAGATGTAGGAAGAATGAAATTCAACAAAAGGCTTGGAAGAGAAGAGTTAATTGGTAGGGGAACTCTAGATAACGATGATATTTTAGACGTTATAAAAACTCTCGTAGATATCCGAAATGGAAAACAAAACTGCGACGATATAGATCATTTAGGAAACAGGAGAATTAGGTCTGTAGGAGAAATGGTTGCGAACCAAGTTAGAGTTGGTTTATTGAGAGTAGAAAGAGCTGTCAGAGAAAGACTGAATATAGCTGAAGCTGAAGAACTTGGTCCTGCCGATTTAATAAATGCAAAGCCTATAACTGCTGCGATTAATGAATTTTTTGGCTCCAGTCAACTTTCACAGTTTATGGATCAGGCTAACCCTCTATCGGAAGTAACACATAAGAGACGTGTATCAGCTTTGGGTCCTGGAGGCCTCACTAGAGAAAGAGCAGGGTTTGAAGTACGAGATGTCCATCCTTCCCATTACGGTAGAGTTTGTCCAATAGAAACTCCCGAAGGTCCGAATATCGGACTAATTAACTCATTGTCCGTTTATGCAAAAGTGAATGATTTTGGTTTTATCGAAACGCCTTATCGAAAAGTTGAAAATGGCAAGGTAACAAATGACATCCAATACGTATCAGCCATTGAAGAAGGTGAGTTTGTAATAGCTCAAGCATCAGTAAAGCTTGATAAAAATAATAAATTTGTAGAAGAACTTGTTCCTGTTAGATATAGAAATGAATTCGAAATGATGTCTGTAGATAAAGTAGATTTAATGGACGTTTCCCCTCAACAAGTAGTTTCTATTGCTGCTGCATTGATACCATTTTTAGAACATGATGATGCTAATAGAGCTTTGATGGGATCAAACATGCAGAAACAGGCCGTGCCAACCCTTTCTACAGAAGCTCCCTTAGTTGGAACAGGTATGGAAAGACTCGTTGCTCAATATTCTGGAGATTGCATTATTGCTAAGAGTTCAGGAATAGTCGAAAAGGTTGATTCTGGAAAAATTGTTGTAAGAAAAAATTTAAAAGAGATAAGTGCAACAGACTCTGCAGTCGATATTTATAATTTAATTAAATATACCAGATCAAATCAAAACACATGTATCAATCAAAGGCCTATCGTAAGTGAAGGGGATAAAATTTCAGCTGGTGACATATTAGCAGATGGTTCTTCAATAGATTTAGGTGAACTCGCTCTTGGCCAAAACATTAAAGTTGCTTTTATGGCATGGCATGGTTATAACTTTGAAGACTCTATTCTTATTTCCGATAAATTAGTCCGTGAAGATAAACTTACAAGTGTTCATATTATTGAAGAAACTTGTACAGCTAGAGACACAAAACTCGGCCCTGATGAAATAACGGCTGATATTCCAAATGTTGGAGAATCAGCATTATCAAAGCTCGATGAATGTGGAATAGTTCATATTGGAGCTGAAGTTAATGCTGGTGATATTCTTGTAGGAAAAGTTACTCCTAAAGGAGAAACACAACTTTCACCTGAAGAAAAACTTTTAAGAGCTATTTTTGGAGAAAAAGCTTCTGATGTAAAAGACACTTCTTTACGAGTAAAAGCCGGTCAAGACGGAACAGTCATTGACGTCCAAGTTTTTACTAGAGAAGGTTTAGAAAAGAATTCTAGAGCAGAAGTTATTGAGTCTGTGTCATTAGCAGAGATTCAAAAGGATATTGATCAAGAGCTAAGTATAGTCTCTGATGCAACTATTAATTCTCTTCTACCTTCACTTGAAGGCAAAAAAGTAATTAGTGGAAGAGGTATTAATAAGGGAGAAGCTTTGAGTAAGGACTTTTTGAAAAGCCTGCCTGCTTCAGAGTGGTTCAAGTTAAGAATGCAAGATGAAAAACTTAATGATCTTATTAAGGAATCAAAAGATAATCTTAAAAAGTATGAAGACATGCTCAAAGAAAGATTTGAAGCCAAAAAACGAAAAATTGTTTCAGGTGACGATTTACCCCCCGGAGTTCAGCAGGTTGTTAAAGTTTATCTTGCCGTAAAGAGAAAAATCCAGCCTGGAGATAAGCTTGCTGGACGACATGGTAATAAAGGAGTTATATCAGTAATAATGCCCGTGGAGGATATGCCTTTTGACGAAAATGGAGAACCAGTTGATGTCGTGCTTAACCCTCTAGGAGTTCCATCCAGAATGAACGTTGGCCAACTACTAGAAGTTCATCTAGGCTGGGCATCAAAAGAATTAGGAAAAAAAATAGGAGAGTTAGTAGATAAGTCTAAAAATCTTTCCGAAGTAAAACCTTTTGTCGAAAAAATTTATTCTTCTACGGGTAAAAAAGAAGAGCTTGAAAAGCTTTCAGATAAAGAATTTAAGGAGTTGTGTGAAAACTTAAAATCAGGTGTTCCAATGGCTACCCCCGTCTTTGATGGCGCGTCTGAAGAAGAAATAAAAAAAATGCTTGAATTAGCTGAATTACCCTTATCTGGTCAAGCTCAGCTATATGATGGAAGATCAGGAGAAGCTTTTGATAGATTGGTAACGATAGGCTACATGTACATTTTAAAATTAAATCATCTGATTGAAGATAAAATGCATGCAAGATCAACAGGCTCTTATAGTTTAGTTACTCAACAACCTTTAGGTGGTAAAGCCCAATTCGGAGGTCAAAGACTTGGTGAAATGGAAGTTTGGGCTTTAGAAGCCTATGGAGCAGCAAATACATTACAAGAAATGTTGACGGTTAAATCAGATGATGTTCCTGGGAGAACAAAGGTTTATAAAAATATCGTCGATGGAAATTATGAAATGGAAGCTGGTATCCCTGAGTCCTATAACGTATTAACTAAAGAAGTTAGATCATTGGGAATTGATATTGACTTTGATGAGGTAGATTAAATTTATGAAAGATTTGTTAAAACTTTTTAAACAAGAAGAAGAAAATAATTTCAATGCAATTAAAGCTGGACTTGCTTCTAGTCAGCAAATTAAATCTTGGTCTTTCGGAGAGGTAAAAAAACCTGAAACTATTAACTATAGGACCTTTAAACCAGAAAGAGACGGACTTTTTTGCGCAAAAATCTTCGGTCCAGTGAAAGATTATGAATGTATATGTGGCAAATACAAAAGAATGAAGCACAGAGGGGTCGTCTGTGAAAAATGCGGAGTTGAAGTAACGCTGGCGAAAGTAAGAAGAGAAAGAATGGGTCACATTGAACTTGCGGCACCAGTTGCTCATATTTGGTTTTTAAAATCACTTCCCTCTAGAATTTCTTTGCTTCTTGATAAGACATTGAGAGAAGTTGAAAGAATTCTATATTTTGAGTCTTTTGTTGTTACAGATCCTGGTATGACCGATCTGGAAAAAGGACAAATTTTGGATGAAGAAGAATATTTTGAAAAATTAGAAGAGTTTGGTGAAGAGTTCTCAGCTGGCATGGGAGCAGAATCAGTAAAAATACTTCTTTCAGAAATGAATTTAGACAATGAAATTTCAGAGGTGCAAGAGCAAATTGACTCAACCAATAGTGATGCAAAGAAAAAGAAACTTTCGAAAAGATTAAAGATTCTTAAAGCTTTTACTTCTTCAAACAACAAACCAGAATGGATGATCCTAGATGTTCTCCCCGTTTTACCACCAGATCTAAGACCTTTAGTCCCTTTAGAGGGAGGGAGATTTGCAACTTCTGATCTCAATGACCTCTACAGGAGAGTAATTAATCGAAACAATAGACTTAAACGATTGATAGAGCTAAACGCTCCGGAAATTATTGTGCGAAATGAAAAAAGAATGCTTCAAGAATCAGTGGATGCTTTACTTGATAATGGAAGAAGAGGCAGGGCAATAACAGGTTCAAATAAAAGACCTTTAAAATCTTTAGCAGATATGATTAAAGGAAAACAAGGTAGGTTTAGACAGAATCTCCTTGGTAAAAGAGTAGATTATTCTGGAAGATCGGTAATTGTTGTAGGGCCAACTTTGAAACTGCACCAATGTGGATTACCTAAAAAAATGGCCTTAGAGCTTTTTAAACCATTTGTCTTTGGAAAACTTCAACAACTTGAATTGGCTACTACTATAAAAGGAGCTAAGAGAATGGTTGAAAGAGAAGAGCCTGTAGTATGGGATATTTTAGCTGATGTAATTAGGGAGCATCCAATTTTGTTAAATAGAGCACCAACGCTCCATAGATTGGGAATACAGGCTTTCGAGCCAACACTTATTGAAGGAAAAGCCATTCAACTTCATCCTCTTGTTTGTAAGGCTTACAACGCAGATTTTGATGGAGATCAAATGGCTGTTCATGTACCACTTACTTTAGGAGCGCAGTTAGAGTGTAGAGCCTTAATGATGGCTAGTAATAATATTCTTTCTCCATCTAATGGAAAACCAATCATAGACCCTTCTCAAGATGTTGTACTTGGAATTTATTACATGACTAGAGAAAAGATTGCAGCGAAAGGAGAAGGCTCTATTTTTGCAGACATAAACGAAGTCCATAGAGCTTACGATACTGGAAATGTAGACCTTCAGGCAAAAGTAAAAGTTAGACTGGAAAATAAAGATTCAGAATTAGAGCTTGTGGATACTACCGTTGGAAGGGCAATCCTTTCGGGAATTTTACCTAAAGAGCTCGAATTTGAACTTATAAACAAGCCCTTGGATAGTAAGGCAATTTCATCTCTTATCAATATGTCATACAGACACAGTGGTTTGAAAGAAACTGTGATATTCGCTGACAAGTTAATGTATCTTGGATATGAATATTCCACTAAATCAGGATCATCTATATGTGTTGACGATTGTCAAATTCCTACAGACAAGGAAGAAATAATTTCAAGTGCTGAGTCAGAAGTAAAAGAAATCGAATCTCAATATTCATCTGGCTTAGTAACCCAAGGTGAGAAATATAATAAAGTCATTGATATTTGGTCCAGAGCAAATGAAAAAGTTGCTGGTTCCTTAATGGATACAATTTCAACAGAAAAAGTTAGAGATAACGAAGGAAATTCTGTCGATCAGAAATCTTTTAATTCTGTGTTCATGTATCTTGATTCTGGAGCAAGGAGTTCACCTGCTCAAGTCAGACAGTTAGCAGGAATGAGGGGGCTCATGGCAAAACCAGACGGATCAATTATTGAAACGCCAATTACAGCAAACTTTAGAGAAGGTTTAACAGTTCTTCAGTATTTCACTTCTACCCATGGAGCTAGAAAGGGTTTAGCTGATACAGCTCTAAAGACTGCAAATTCAGGTTACTTAACACGAAGATTGGTAGACGTTGCTCAAGATTTAGTAATTAGAGAGGAAGATTGTGAAACAAAAGAAGGTATCGAATTAAGATCTATTATCGAAGGTGGCGAAGTTGTTCAGCATCTAAAAGACAGAATTTTAGGAAGAGTTTTATCAGAACCACTATCTTCTAAGGATGGATCATTCAAAATTCCGAAGGGTACTTTAATTGATGAAGCTCTAGCTGAACAAATTGAACAAAACAATATAGACATTGCAAAAGTAAGATCTCCTATAACTTGTGAGACAAGCTTCGGGATTTGTTCAAAATGTTACGGTAGAGATTTAGGAAGAGGAAATCTTGTAGATCCAGGTGAAGCTGTAGGAATCGTTGCAGCACAGTCAATTGGTGAACCAGGAACACAACTTACAATGAGAACTTTTCACATTGGAGGAGCTGCTTCCAGATCATCAGAGGAAGATAGAATTCAAGCTAAATATGATGGGACTGTGAAATTCAGAAATTTAAATTCACTTCAAAATAAATCCAAAAAACAGGTTTGTATCTCAAGGTCCGCGGAATTAGTTCTTTTTGACGAAAATGAATCAGAAAAAGAAAGATATAAAATTCCCTATGGAGCTGAAATTAATGTTACTGAAGGCACGGTAATAAAGTCTGGGGACCTATTAGCAACATGGGATCCTTTGAATCATCCGATAATTTCAGAAGTTAAAGGGAAAGTTAACCTTAAAGATATGGAAAATGGCATCACTATTAGAGAGGTTACTGACGAGTTGACAGGTTTATCAAGTGTAGAGATTCTTGATGCATCTGAAAGAACCTCTGCTGGAAAAGACATGAACCCTATGGTGGCGATAACTGACTCAAAAGGAAAAGAAGTTATGCTTCCTGGCGGGAAAAGACCTGCTGAATACAAACTTGAACAAAAATCACTTGTAAATGTGAGTGATGGACAATCTATTGACATAGGTGATGTACTCGCAAGGATTCCTAAAGAATCATCTAAAACAAAAGATATCACTGGAGGACTCCCTAGAGTTGCTGACTTATTCGAAGCTAGACAACCAAAAGAGGTTGCTATTCTAGCCGAAATTAGCGGCATAGTTTCTTGGGGAAAAGAGACTAAAGGAAAAAGAAGACTTGTTTTAACTGGAAAAGAAGGTAAAGAAGAAATTATTCGCGAAACCTTAATTCCTAAAACCAGAAGTATTAATGTTTTTGAAGGAGAATCAGTTAATAAAGGAGATGTAATAAGCGAAGGTTCCTTGAGTCCTCACGATATTCTCTCTCTGAAAGGAGTCGAAGAATTAACTGAGTATGTCGTTAATGAAATTCAAGATGTCTATAGATTACAAGGTGTTGAAATAAGTGACAAACACATTGAGTGTATTCTCAGACAAATGTTAAGAAAAGTTGAAATTACCGAATCTGGGGATACAGATTTGATCATTGGCGACCAATTGGAGCTTTCTGAAGTTTTACAACAAAATAAAAAAGCCTCTTCAGACGGTGGAATCCCAGCCAAATTTAATCGTCTTTTGTTAGGTATAACTAAAGCTTCTTTAGCTACTGAGTCTTTTGTCTCTGCCGCATCTTTTCAAGAAACTACAAGAGTTCTAACCGAGGCATCTGTTACTGGAAAAATAGACAAGCTAAGAGGGCTTAAGGAAAACGTTGTTATAGGAAGACTAATTCCGGCCGGAACTGGTTATGGAGCGTCTCAAGGACAAACAGATTTAGTATCAGATATCGAATCCGAGTTAAGTGAAGTAATTGCTGATACTGAAGCAGGCTCAAGTGAAACTGCAAGCGAAGAATAGTTTGACCAAATGAAAATCTCTCATTAAAATCGCGCACTTAAATTATGGCAAGAGTAAATCAATTATTAAGAAAACCCAGAAAGGTAAAGAAATCTAAGAGTGATGTTCCTGCATTAGTTGGCTCTCCTCAAAAAAGAGGAGTTTGCACAAGGGTTTACACTACAACTCCAAAGAAACCTAATTCAGCATTAAGAAAAGTTTGCAAAGTAAGATTAACTTCAGGATATGAGGTCATTTCATATATAGGTGGAGAAGGTCATAATCTTCAAGAACATTCAGTTGTCTTAATCAGGGGCGGAAGAGTTAAAGACCTACCTGGGGTAAGATATCACACTGTAAGAGGCACACTTGATACCACAGGAGTTGAAGACAGAAAACAACGTAGATCAAAATATGGATCTAAGAGGCCCAAGTAATGCCTAGAAAAGGACCAGTCCCAAAAAGAGATGTTATCCCCGATCCAAAATATGGGAATGTAAAACTTGCTAAGTTTGTAAATAACTTAATGCAAAGAGGAAAAAAAAGTACAGCTGAAAAAATTATCTACTCTGCCTTAGATCAAGTATCTTCAAAATCAAAAAGAGATCCGCTTGAAGTTTTTGAAGAAGCATTAGATCAAGTTGGTCCTCAAGTTGAAGTTAAATCCAGAAGGGTTGGTGGTGCTACCTATCAGGTCCCTTTAGAAGTAAAAACTTCAAGACGTCTTGCTTTAGCAATGAGATGGATCGTTTCAAGTGCTAAGAAAAGATCTGAAAAAAATATGTCTACAAAACTGGCTGGAGAATTGATTGATGCTGCTGACGGAAGAGGAGAGGCAGTAAAAAAACGTCAGGATACTCATAAAATGGCTGAAGCAAACAAAGCTTTCTCTCACTTTAGATTTTAATCAATGTCTACAAGAAAAGTTCCTTTAAACTTATATAGAAATATTGGCATTTGCGCGCACGTTGATGCTGGTAAGACCACAACAACTGAAAGGGTTCTTTTTTATACTGGAATATCTCACAAAATAGGTGAAGTTCATGATGGTGCTGCCACAATGGATTGGATGGAACAAGAACAAGAGAGAGGTATTACCATTACTTCAGCTGCTACGACTTGCTTTTGGAAAGGCATGAGAAGTCAATTTAATGAACATAGAATTAATATAATCGATACTCCTGGACACGTTGATTTTACGATTGAAGTAGAAAGATCTTTAAGAGTTTTGGATGGCGCTGTAGTTGTTTTTTGCGGAAGCTCTGGCGTAGAACCTCAATCAGAAACTGTCTGGAGGCAAGCAAACAGATACAAAGTTCCTAGAATAGCTTTTGTAAATAAAATGGATAGAGCCGGAGCTGACTTTTTAAGAGTTGTTGGTCAAATTAAAGATAGGTTAGGCGCTACTCCTGTTCCCATACAACTTCCTATAGGTGCAGAAGATGATTTTAAAGGAATCATTGATTTGATGAGAATGAAAGCTCTCTACTGGGATGGAGATGATATGGGAACATCTTATAGAGAAGAAGATATTCCATCAGACCTTCTTGATCAGTCAAATGAATATAGAGAAGCGATGCTTGAGTCAGTCGCAGAGGCAAGTGAAGAATTAATGGAAAAATATTTGGAAAATGGCGACTTATCTCTTGAAGAAATAATTCAAGGTATCAGGATTAGGACTTTAAATAATGAAATTGTTCCTACTATATGCGGTTCTGCCTTTAAGAATAAAGGCGTTCAACCAATGTTGGATTGTGTAATTGACTTTCTCCCTTCGCCTGACGAAGTAGAAGCAATACAAGGTATTTTGGAGGATGAGGAAACAACCGACCAAAGATCATCAAGCGATGAAGAGCCTTTTTCTGCTTTGGCCTTTAAAATCGCAACAGATCCTTTTGTTGGAACTTTAACATTTGTAAGAGTTTATTCGGGAGTTTTAAATTCTGGAGATGCCGTTTATTCTCCTGCAAAAAGATCCAAAGAGAGAATCGGAAGAATGCTTCAGATGCATGCCAACAATAGAAGTGAAATATCAGAAGTAAGAGCAGGAGACATAGCTGCAGTTATTGGTTTGAAGGACGTAACAACAGGAGATACTTTATGCGATCTTAAAAAACCAATTATCCTAGAAAAAATGACTTTCCCTGAACCTGTTATTTCTGTTGCAGTTGAACCTAAAACAAAGACAGACCAAGAAAAAATGTCTACAGCCTTAGGAAGACTTGCTCAAGAAGATCCATCTTTCAGAGTGAATTCCGATGAAGAGTCTGGTCAGACAATTATTTCTGGTATGGGAGAACTTCATCTAGATGTCCTTGTTGATAGAATGAAAAGGGAATTTGATGTTGAAGCTAACATCGGTAAACCTCAAGTAGCATACCGAGAAACAATTAAGAAAGATGTTGAATCTGAAGGAAAATTTGTCAGACAATCTGGAGGAAAGGGTCAATACGGTCATGTTTGGTTAAAAATAGAGCCTTTAGCAGAAGCTGAAAAAGAAGATGAAAATGAAGTATTTCAGTTTGTGAATAAAATTGTTGGAGGAACCATTCCAAGAGAATTCATTCCAGCCGTCGAAAAAGGCGCCTTCGAACAAATGCAATCAGGAATATTAGGTGGTTTTCCTTTGATCGATGTAAAAGTAACGGTTTATGATGGATCTTTTCATGATGTGGATTCTTCAGAAATTGCTTTTAAAGTTGCCTCCTCGATGGCTTTAAAAGATGGAGCGTTAAAAGCTAATCCAGTCATCCTTGAACCAATCATGAAGCTGGAAGTTGTAACTCCTGAAGAGTATATGGGCGATGTTGTTGGAGATTTGAATAGAAGAAGAGGAATAGTCCAAGGTATGAATGATATTCATGCTGGAAAGGTTCTAGATGGAGAAGTTCCACTTGCAGAAATGTTTGGTTATGCAACTGATCTAAGGTCTGCTACCCAAGGAAGAGCAACTTTCACCATGGAACCTTTGAAGTATTCAGAAGTCCCTGCAAACGTTGCAGAAGCACTTATAAATAAAGGTTAATTTCTTATTGACAGTCTCCAAGGGCAGGCATAGAATTGCCGCTCTTTTGCGTATTTATATGTAAAAGGCCGATTTTTTCGGCACGTTCTTTAAAAATTTTGTTGTTTAAATAGAGGTAAGCTTTGCAAAGCCAAAATATAAGAATTCGTCTAAAAGCTTTTGATAACAAGCTGATAGATAAGTCTGCAAAAGAAATTGTAGAGACTGTAAAAAGAACTGGCGCAGTTGTAAAAGGGCCTATTCCTATGCCTGTTAGAAAAAGGCAAACAACAATTTTAATTTCTCCCCATAAAGATAAGGATGCTCGTGATCAATACGAGATTAGAACTTACAAACGTATCATGGACATAATCAAACCTACTGAAAAAACAGTAGATGCACTCATGAAACTAGATCTTTCTGCTGGTGTAGACGTACAAATATCTCTGGATGAACTCAACTAGAAAATGATTGGATTAATTGCAAGAAAAGAAGGAATGAGCAGGGTTTTCACTGATGAAGGGAAGTCTGTTCCTGTTACGGTTTTGAAAATTCATTCAAACGTTGTTTCTCAGATTAAAACTTCTGAAAAAGATGGTTACGATGCCATCCAAATATCAGCAGTAGAGCAATCGGAAAAAAATCAATCTAAAGCTGAAATAGGTCATTTGAAAAAAAACAATATTTCCTTCAAAAAACTTTCTCAAGAATTTCCCTTAAATATAAGTGAAGAAGAAAATCTTGATATAGGCTCTGAAATAAAGGCCGATATTTTTGAGGAAGGCCAATTTGTAGATGTAATAGGTACAACAAAGGGAAAAGGCTTTGCGGGTACGGTTAAAAGATGGAATTTCGCAACTCAAGATGCTACTCATGGAAACTCTCTTGCTCATAGAAAACCAGGTTCAATTGGACAATGTCAAACTCCCGGAAGAGTTTGGAAAGGAAAAAAAATGTCAGGACACATGGGTAACGTAAGACAAACTACACAAAATTTAAAAGTTCAAAAAATTGATTTGGAAAATAATTTTATTTTAATCAAGGGAGCTGTTCCTGGTCCAAATGGATCAGAAGTAACCATTAAACCGGCAACTAAAAAAACATGAAATTACCTTTTTTAAAATCTTCTAAAACAACTGAGGCTGAAGTTTCAGAAAAAATCTTTGGAGTTGAGATAAATAAAGATCTTATCGCTCAACTTATAAAAATCTATATTGAAAATAGCCACCCCGGAACAAAGGCTCAAAAAAACAGATCTGCTGTAAGAGGAGGTGGAAAAAAACCTTGGCGTCAAAAGGGAACAGGAAGAGCTAGGGCAGGAACATCTAGAAGTCCTCTCTGGCGTGGTGGAGGAGTTGTATTTCCTGCTTCAACTAAGTCAGCAAAACCAAAAAAACTAAATAAGAAAATGTATAAATCTGCCATGCGATCCATTTTTTCGTCTCTTGCAAAAGAAAATAGAGTTTTTTTGTCTGACCAAATCAATATAGAAAACCCAAAGACTAAGGACTTTGTAGATTTTCTAAAGAAAAATGAACTTAAAGAGGGCCTGTTTATTGTTGATGAAATTTCAAACAATCTCAGTTTAGCTTCAAGAAACTTACCTAATGTGAATGTAACCAACTTGAATACTTTGAATCCTATTAATTTATTGAAGTTTAACTCAGTAGTGATTGCAGAAAATTGTCTTAACCTTATTGAAGAGAAATTATCGTGAGCAATATTATTCCCAACAAAATTATCGAATCAGCTTTAGTTTCTGAGAAATCTTCTTTGGTTGGACAAAACGCAAATACATACGTATTCAAAGTGAATACTTCTGCAACAAAAAATCAAGTGAAAAAAGCTATAGAAGCAAAATTTGATGTAAATGTTACGAAGGTGAATATTCTGAATGTTAAAGGGAAGACAAAACGAATGATGAATCTAAGAGGGAAGATTAGAAAAAAATCTGATTGGAAAAAAGCTTACGTTTCATTAAAACCAGAACAACGAATAGAGATTATTCAAGAATAAAATGGCAGTAGTAAAAGCAAAACCAACATCACCAGGAAGAAGATTTAGAAGCCTTCAAACTGGAAAAGATTTATACAAAGGCAGGCCTTTGTCCTCACTTGTAACTAAGAAAAGTAAAACTGGCGGTAGAAACAATGCGGGAAGAATCACAACACGCCACATTGGTGGGGGACATAAGCAACACTATAGGATTATTGATTTCAAAAGGAACAAGGATAATATCCCCGCAAAGGTAGAGAGAATCGAATACGATCCCAACAGGTCAGCATATATAGCTTTATTGCTTTATAACGACGGGGAAAGAAGATACATAATTGCTCCTAAAAACCTAAAAGTAAATGATCAGGTAATTTCTGGAGAAAAGGCATCGGTAAATGTCGGAAATACCCTGGTTTTAAAAGATATCCCTGTTGGAACAATTCTTCACTGTGTGGAGCTGAAACCAGGAAAAGGAGCACAACTCGCTAGAAGCGCAGGTACCTACGTACAGTTTGTTGCTAAAGAAGGTCAATACGCAACTCTAAGACTTAAAAGCGGTGAGGTTAGAAAGGTTTTGACTGAATGCAGAGCAACAATTGGAGAAGTCTCAAATCAAGAACATTCTTTAAAATCTTTCGGTAAAGCTGGTGCTAAAAGATGGATTGGAGTGAGACCCACAGTTAGAGGAGTAGCAATGAACCCCATTGACCATCCTCATGGAGGTGGTGAGGGAAAAACATCTGGAGGAAGACATCCTGTTTCTCCATGGGGAGTTCCTACTAAAGGATACAGAACCAGAAGCAATAAAAGAACAGATTCACTAATTGTTAGAAGAAGGAAGAAGTAATGGTTAGATCAGTAAAAAAAGGTCCTTTTGTAGATCATCATCTTGAAGAAAAAGTTCAAAAGGCGATTGAAGAAAAGAGCAAAAGACCAATTAAAACTTGGTCAAGGAGATCAATGATTACGCCTGAAATGGTGAACTTGACTATTGCAGTCCATAACGGCCGTGCTCACGTACCAATTCTTATCAAAGAGGACATGGTTGGACACAAGTTAGGGGAATTTGTCCCAACAAGAACATTCAAAATGCACTCAGGAGACAGACAAGCAGGTTAATTATGACTGAAGTAAAAGCAAAGCTTAGTAGATTAACTGTTTCACCTTACAAAGTAAGGTTGGTAGCTGATCAAATTAGAGGAAAGAGGGTTGAAGAGGCCATAGACATATTATCTTTCAGTAAGAAATCTTCTGCCTCAAATGTACTTAAGCTTTTGGAGTCAGCAATCGCAAATGCCGAAAACAATAAAGGTTTGGATATCGACGATCTTTTTGTTTCAGAAATTAAAGTTGATGAATCTTTTATTCTTAAAAGAATCCAGGCAAGAGCTAGAGGAAGAGCGGACAGAATTCAAAAACGCAGTTGTCATGTCAACATAACTTTAGGGAGTGAAAAAAACTAAATGGGACAAAAAGTAAACCCGATAGGAATTCGATTAGGAATTTCGCGAAAACACAACTCAACTTGGTATGCTGAAAAAGACAAGTATCAAGAACTTTTGCTTAATGATTTTGCTGTGAGAGAGTTTCTAAAAAAAGAACTTGATAATTCTTTTGTAAGCAAAATTGAAATCGAACGTCCTTCACAAAGTGGAAAAGTAACCATCCATACTTCAAGACCAGGAATGATCATTGGAAAAAAAGGTGAGGACATAGATCGTTTAAGGGATGAGCTTACAAAGTTAATGGAAGTTCCAGTCAGCTTAAATATACAAGAGATAAGAAAACCTGATTTAGATGCTCAACTGGTTGCTGCAAATATTGCGGTTCAACTTGAAAGACGTGCAATGTTTAGAAGGGTTATTAAAAGAGCTGCACAAAATACTATGCGTCAAGGTGCTCAAGGAGTAAAAGTTAGAGTTGCAGGAAGATTAGGGGGCGCAGAAATTGCAAGAGCCGAATGGCATAAAGAAGGAAGAGTACCTCTTCATACTCTTAGAGCAGATATAGACTATGGTCTTGCAGAAGCAAAAACAACTTATGGAATCATTGGAGTAAAAGTTTGGATTTGTAGAGGTGAAATATCTACTAAACCTAAAAAAACCGATAACTAAAAATTATGTTTCAACCTAAAAGAACAAAATATAGAAAACAAATGAAGGGCCGCAATAGAGGTCTTGCCCAAAAGGGTAATTCTTTAGATTTCGGTGCCTTCGGTCTCAAAGCCACGTCTCGAGGACAAATTACTTCAAGACAAATTGAGGCTGCAAGAAGAGCTATGACAAGACATGTTAAGAGGGGAGCAAAAATTTGGATAAGAATCTTCCCCGACAAGCCAATTACAAAAAAACCTCTTGAAGTTAGACAAGGTAAAGGTAAAGGAAATGTTGAGTATTGGGTTTGTCCTATAAAACCAGGAAGAATCCTCTATGAGATGGAAGGAGTTGATGAATCAATCGCAAGAGAAGCTTTGACTTTAGCAGCTGCAAAATTACCTGTAGGAACAAAATTTGTTCAAAGGAGATCGGTTTAATGGCCAAGAAAAAAGCAAACTTATCTGAAATTGAAAAACTCAATATGGAGTATTTAGATTTGAAATTAAAAAATAGTTCGGGCTCGCTTAAAGAGACTCACAAACTATCGGAATTAAGAAAAGACATAGCTAGATTAAAAACCAAGGAAAGAATGGGAATAGAAAAATGAGTGAAGTAATTGAAAGAACTTTGGTTGGGTCAGTTGTTAGTATTTCTGGAGATAAGTCTAGGGTAGCTCTAATTCAGAGAAGTGTTAAACATAAAACATTAGGAAAAATTATAAAACGCTCGTCAAAAATCAGCTTCCATGATGAAGATAATTCTAGCAATTTAGGAGATAAGGTAAAAATTATGGAATGCAAGCCTTACTCAAAATCCAAATCTTGGAAACTTATTGAAGTGCTTAGAGTATTTGAGGGGGTTGAATAAAAATGATTCAAACTCAGACCATTTTAGAAATTGCAGATAACAGTGGAGCAAGGAAAGTTATGTGTATAAAAGTTCTTGGCGGCTCGAAAAGAAGATACGCTCGAGTTGGGGACATTATCAAAGTCGCTATAAAAGAAGCTATTCCAACTGGAAGAGTAAAAAAAGGACAGGTTGCTGAAGCAGTAGTAGTTAGAACTAAAAAAGATATTAAAAGAGAAGACGGTTCGAGCATAAGATTTGATGATAATGCAGCAGTCTTAGTTAATACTCAAAAACAGCCAATTGGCACTAGAATTTTCGGGCCAGTATCTAGAGAGCTTAGAAGTAAAGATTTCATGAGAATTATTTCTCTTGCTCCGGAGGTCATTTAATTATGAAAAAACTTAGAACTGGAGATGAGGTTATTGTGATATCTGGAAAAGATACAGGAAAAACTGGAACTCTTTCTAAATTTATCTCAGAAACAAAATGCATTGTTTCTGGAGTTAAAATCGTTAAAAAACATCAGAAGCCTAATCCTCAACTCAATATTCAAGGGGGAATTCTTGAAAAAGAATCACCAATTGATGTTTCTAATTTAGCTATCTACAACAAGAAATCAAAAAAAGCAGACAAAATTAATATTGAAATTAAAAAAGATAAAAAAATAAGAGTATTTAAATCGGATGGAAAAGAAATCAAATGAGCACTTCAATTTTAAAGAAAACTTATCTTGAAAAGGCAGTTCCAAACTTAAAGGAATCTTTAGGTTTTAAGTCAAATATGGCAGTACCTAAAATTACTAAAGTAACTCTTAACATGGGTTTAGGGCCCGATGCAGTAAACGACAGAAAAGTTATTGATACTGCAATCGAAGATCTAAGACTCATTTCTGGTCAGCAGCCAGTAAAAACGCTTGTAAGAAAGTCAGTAGCAAGTTTTAAAATTAGAGATGGCTATCCTATAGGTTGCAAAGTAACCCTAAGAGGGGAAAGAATGTACGATTTTCTAGATAGACTCTTGAATATCGCAATTCCAAGAGAAAGAGATTTCAGAGGACTTAGCGTCAAGTCTTTTGATGGACAAGGTAATTACACCATGGGAATAAAAGAGCATATTATTTTCCCGGAAATTGATTATGACAAAGTCCAAAAAATCAGAGGTATGGATATAAGTATTACTACTTCTGCAAGAAACGATGAAGAAGGCTTGTCCTTACTTAAAGAACTAAATTTTCCATTTGTTAGCTGAGGTAAAAAAATGGCAAAAAAATCAATGATAGCAAGAGAAATTAAGAGACAAAAAACAGTTGAACGCTTTGCTGCTAAAAGGGCAGAGCTAAAAAAGATAATTGCCGATTCTCAATCTTCTGATGAAGATAAGTTTGCTGCTAGAGAGAAATTGCAAAAACTTCCAAGAGATGCAAATCCAATTCGTCTTCAAAGAAGATGTCAAATAACAGGAAGACCTCATGCTGTATACAGAAAATTTGGTCTTTCAAGAAATAAATTAAGAGAATTAGCTATGAGAGGAGATGTCCCAGGATTAGTAAAATCAAGCTGGTAAGAATTATGAGTATGCAAGATCCAATTTCAGACATGATAGCAAGAGTTAAAAATGCTCAATCTCGAGGTCACAAAGAAGTGCTTCTTAATTCCTCTAAAATTAAGTTCGGTATATGTAAGGTCCTCGAATCAGAAGGCTACATTAAAAAAGTCGAGCTAGTAGGAGATCAGCCCAAGCAAGAAATCAAAATTACTCTTAAATATTTCGAGGATTTACCTGTAATAAAAGAATTTGATAGAGCAAGCAAACCAGGGCTTCGAAAGTACTTTTCTTTTGATCAAATTCCTCCTGTTAAAGGCGGTTTGGGTACAGCAATCATGACAACTAGCAAAGGAATCATTACCAGCGACCAAGCAAAAAAAGAAAAAGTGGGTGGCGAACTAATTTGTACGGTGTTTTAAAATGGCAAGAAATATAAATAGAAAATTACCTCTTTCTGATGGTGCAAAAGCCTCAATAGTCGAAGACGTTTTATCGATATCTGGAGCAAAGGGAGAGCTTTCTCTTAATGTGCACGATACTGTCAAAGTTTCTATAGAAGAAGATTCAGTTCTCTTCAACCCAAAGGACTTAGAGGATAAAACCTCTATTTCAATGACTAGTACTATGAGATCTCTTACTTTGAATATGATAGAAGGAGTCACTAAAGGTTTTGAGAAAAAACTTGAAATTAATGGCGTTGGTTACAGGGTAAAAGTATCAGGAGCAAATCTTGAACTCTCACTTGGTTATTCACATCCAATTAACTACAAACTGCCTGACGGAGTTACCGCCGAAGCTCCTACCAATACAGAATTAGTGTTGACATCGACTAACAAACAATTACTTGGTGATACTGCTTCAGAAATAAGAGCCTTTAGACCTCCAGAACCATACAAAGGAAAAGGAGTTAAGTATTCCGATGAACACATAAAAAGAAAAGAATCAAAGAAAACTGCCTAAAATGAAAAAGATTGAAGCAAGAAATAGAAGAGCAAGAAAACTAAGAAGTTTATCTGAAGGTCTTAATGTTAATAGGCTGGCTATATTCAGATCTGCAAAGCACATATATGCACAAGTTTTCTCAGTTGACGGAAAACAAATACTCGCACAGGCCTCCTCACTAGATAAAGAGTTAAAAGCAACTAATGGAGGAAACGTAGAAGCAGCTGAAAAGGTAGGAGAATTAGTTGCAAAAAGGGCAATTGAGCAAGGAATAAAGAAAGTTTCTTTTGATAGATCCGGCTATAAATATCATGGAAGAGTAAAGTCTCTTGCAGATGGTGCTAGGTCTCAGGGATTAGAATTTTAGAGAGGAATATGGAAGAAAATTTTGAACAATCCACCGAAGTTTTAGAAGAAAAACTTGTTGGAGTAAACAGAGTCGCTAAGGTCGTAAAAGGAGGAAGGCTGTTTGGATTTACTGCTCTTACAGTTGTTGGCGATGGAAAAGGAAAAGTAGGATTTGGTCGAGGAAAAGCTAGGGAAGTGCCTATTGCAATTCAAAAAGCACTAGAAAGCGCAAGAAGAAATATGGTTAACGTCGATTTAAATGGAACCACAATCCATTATGCCGTTAAAGCTAAACATGGATCTGCTACTGTTTACATGCAGCCTGCTTCACCTGGAACCGGAATTATTGCTGGAGGAGCAATGAGAGCGGTTTTAGAACTTGCTGGTGTAAAAGACGTTTTAGCCAAATCCTATGGCTCGACAAATCAAATTAATGTTGTAAGAGCTACTTTTAAAGGCTTGTCTGAAATAGAATCGCCAGAAAAAGTTGCGTTAAGAAGATCTAAATAATCATGGCTGAAGAAAAAATAATCTCTGTAAAGCAAATAAAAAGTGTTATTGGTTCCAAGAGAAATCAGATTCTTTCCTTAAAGGGTCTAGGCTTAAAAAAAATCAATCATGTGGTGCAAGTTAAAAGCACAAAAGAAAATCTTGGAATGATAAACAAATGTAGGCATTTAGTAGAGGTAATTGAAGAATAATGAAGCTCAACGAATTAAATCCTAATTTAAAGAATAAACCAATTAAAAGAGTTGGCCGAGGAGCAGGCTCTGGATTAGGAAAGACATCAGGGAAAGGTCACAAAGGACAAAAAGCTAGATCCGGCGGAAAGGTTCGTCCTGGATTTGAGGGCGGTCAAATGCCCATTCAGCAGAGATTGCCAAAATTTGGATTTACCTCAAGATCAGCTAAATTCAAAACACACATCAAACTTGGTGATTTAAATCATTTGACTGAGGACATCATTGATATTGAGGTTTTAAAAACTCATAAATTAATTTCAAAAACAACAAAAGAAGTAAAAGTTGTTAATTCTGGTGAATTAAAAAAAGCAATTAAATTAAAGGGTTTAAAAATTTCTAAGACTGCTTCCGAAGAAGTAAAAAAGTCTGGAGGAGAGATTAATTAATGGCTGCCATTAATCCTAAGTCATCCGGACTTTCAGAACTTTGGTCCAGATTGAGATTCGTTTTATTAGCGCTAATTATTTATAGAATTGGTACTCACATTCCTGTTCCTGGAATAGATCCAGTAAAAATTTCATCTTTATTTGACCAAAATCAGGGAACTTTACTCGGCTTGTTTAACATGTTTTCCGGCGGAGCTTTAGAAAGAATGAGTATTATGGCGCTTAATGTTGTTCCATACATTACAGCAGCAATTGTCATGAATCTTCTAGAGGCTACAACACCCAGTCTAAAAAAAATGTTTAGACAAGAGGGCGAACAAGGAAGAAGAAAGCGAACTCATTATGTACGCTTAGGAACTTTACTTCTGGCAATTTTTCAATCCATGGGATTTGCAATTGCTCTTTCTTCTCAGGGAATGGCAATAGATCCCGGTACAATGTTTATATTTACTGCAATAGTTTCTTTTGTCACAGGAACAATGTTTTTAGTTTGGCTAGGTGAGCAAGTGAATGAAAGAGGTATTGGAAATGGTATTTCACTTATTATATTTGCGAGTATTGTATCTGGTCTGCCGAGTGCAATAGGACAGTCTTTTGAGGGAGCTAGGCAGGGAGAAATTAGCCTTATTTTACTTCTTACTGTCGCTTTTTTGGCGATATTAGCAATTTCTTTCATCGTTTGGGTAGAGAGAGCGCAAAGAAGAGTATCTGTAAACTATGCAAGAAGAAATCCTAATCAAATGGCAATGGGGCAATCTTCCCATGTTCCATTAAAAGTAAATATGTCTGGCGTAATTCCGGCAATCTTCGCAAGTAGCATTGTTCTTTTTCCAGCTTCGATAAGTTCTTGGTTTGGGCAAAGTGAAGGAATGGAATGGCTTCAAGAAGTATCTTTGGCATTAAGTCCCGGACAGCCCTTGTATGTTGTAGTTTTTTCTATTTTGATTGCTTACTTTTGTTTTTTCTATACTGCTATACAGTTTCCAGCAAAAGATATTTCCGATAACTTGAAAAGATCGGGAGGCTTTCTTCCCGGTATTAGGCCTGGAGGTCACACAGAAGACTACATAGACAATGTCATGTCCAGATTAACAGTTTGGGGCTCTTTATACATGATTATGATTTGTTTATTACCACAATTTTTAATTGTGTCTGCAAACGTTCCATTTTACTTGGGAGGAACATCACTTTTAATTGCAGTAGTAGTGGTAATGGACTTCATGGCTCAGGTACAATCACACCTTTTATCAAGTCAATATCAGTCATTGATGAAGAAAGCTAATTTAAAAGGGTTCAAAAGATAAAATGAAAGTAAGAGCTTCAGTTAAAAAAATTTGTAAAGATTGTAAACTCGTCAAAAGAAGAGGCACCGTTTACGTGATTTGTAAAACCGATCAAAAACACAAACAGAGGCAAGGTTAATGGCAAGGGTAGCTGGAGTAAATATTCCTGATAAAAAGCAGGCTTGGATATCTTTAACACATATATTTGGAATAGGGAGAACAACTGCTCTTAAGATCTGTGAAACAACAGGAATTAAGTTTGATACAAAAATTTCCGCTTTGAACGAACAAGAATTAGAAAAACTCAGGAAAGAAGTTGGTAATTTTCTTGTAGAAGGAGACTTAAGAAGAGAAATAAGCACTAACATTAAAAGGCTTATGGATCTTGGTACTTTGAGAGGAATAAGACATAGAAAAAGGCTTCCAGTGAGAGGTCAAAGAACAAAGACAAATGCAAGAACTCGTAAAGGACCAAGAAAACCAATTAGAAGATAAAAATGGCTAAAGAAAAAGGAAAAAAAACAAAAACATCTAAATCTGTTGGAAGTGAAGGAATAGCTCATATTCTTGCTACTTTTAACAATACAATCATCAACATCACTGATAAAAAAGGAAATACTATTTCTTGGTCCAGTTCAGGCGCAAATGGATTTAAAGGCTCTAGAAAAAGTACTCCTTTTGCAGCTCAAATAGCCGCAACAAAAGCTGGAGAACAAGCCATGAATCTAGGCCTTTCAGAGGTAGAAGTTGAAGTTTCTGGACCTGGTTCAGGTAGAGAGTCGGCAGTAAGAGCCTTAAACGGATGTGGTCTAAAAATCACTAAGATTTCTGACGTAACGCCTATCCCACATAATGGTTGTAGACCACCCAAGAAGAGAAGAGTGTAATTATGGCTAGATATAGAGGACCAAAAATTAAGCTTTCTAGAAGGGAAGGAACCGACCTCCAACTTAAGAGTGGTTATAGATCTTATGAATCTAAAGCAAGATCTGAAAACCCTCCTGGCGCCCATGGATTGAAAAGAGGAAGGTTATCAGATTATGGAATGCAACTAAGAGAGAAGCAGAAAGTTAAAAGAATTTATGGCGTTTTAGAAAAGCAGTTTAGAAATTATTACAAAAGAGCAGCTCGTCAAAAAGGCGAAACGGGTACTAATCTTTTACTTTTTTTAGAAGCAAGACTTGATAATTTAGTATACAGACTTGGTTTTGCATCAACCAGAGCTGAAGCAAGACAACTTGTTAGTCATAAAGCTGTTCTTGTAAATGGAAAAATAGTAAATATTCCTTCTTATCAGGTAGCCGAGGGAGATGAAATATCAATAGTAGAAAAATCTCAGTCGCAAAAAAGAATTACACAAGCTTTATCTTTGAGTGAACAGAGAGAAGAGTGTGAATGGGTATCAGTAGATAAATCTAAATTTACAGGTATTTTAAAAAATTTACCAACGAGAGAGTTGCTAAGTAGCGAAATAAACGAAAATTACATAGTAGAGCTTTATTCAAGGTAAAAAAATTTTAATTTGAGGATCATATGACAGACAATTTTGACATTATCAAGGATTTCCTAACCCCAAAAGAAATTATTGTGGAAGAAGTAAATCCTAATCATTCAAAAATTATTTTAGAGCCCTTAGAGAGAGGATTTGGCCATACTCTTGGAAACGCTTTAAGAAGAATTATCTTATCTTCTATACCTGGTTCATGTGTTGTAGAAGCGAAAATTGATGGCGTATTGCACGAATTCTCAACTATTGATGGAGTCGCAGAAGATGTAATAAATATTCTTTTAAATCTTAAAGGTATTGCTGTGAGAATGATGGATGTTGAAGAGGCAGAATTATCTGTTGAAAAATCTGGAACAGGAAAATTAACAGCTAAAGATTTTGAGCTTCCTGCAGGCGTAGAAATAATTAATCCAGACCATCAGATTGCTACTCTTGCGGATAATGGCATCATAAAAATGTCTATCAAAGTTAAAAAAGGAAGAGGTTACGACCCCGTGATTATTTCTGCTACGGAAGAAAGCGAAAGCAAAGAGGTTGGGCTATTAAGAATAGATGCTTCTTATTCGCCCATTGAAAAGGTAGCTTATCAAGTTGAAAATACAAGAGTAGAAAATAGAACAGATTTAGACAAACTTATTTTAGATGTTCATACAAACGGTACGATTGATCCTGAGGAAATTTTGAGATTGGCTGCAACTATCTTGCAAAGACAGCTCATCGCATTTGCTGAATTGGGATTTGAAACTGAAGAGGAAGAGGAAGAAGAAATACCTCCAGTAGATCCAATAATGCTGCGACCAGTCGACGAATTAGAACTCACCGTGAGGTCGGCTAATTGCTTAAAAGTTGAAAAAATCTACTATATTGGCGATCTTGTTACACGAAAAGAATCAGACCTTTTAAAAACTCCAAATCTTGGAAGAAAATCTTTAAACGAAATTAAGGATGTTTTGGCTGCAAGGGGGCTATCTTTAGGATTAGAGTTGGACAACTGGCCACCTTCAAATATTGAGAGCTAATGAAAAATCTAAAAAAAGGTAGAACTTTAGGAAGAAATAGTGCGAAAAGAAAAGCACTTTTTCAATCTTTAGCAATTTCTTTAATTGAACATGAAGGAATAAAAACAACTTTGGCAAAGGCTAAAGAACTGAGGTCGTTCATTGAACCTTTGATTACACTTGCTAAAAACGACTCTGTGAGTAATCGAAGAATTGCCTTTAAAAAGATTAGAAATAAGTCTGCGGTAGGAAAACTTTTTTCTGATTTGGGTCCAAGATTTAAAGATAGGCCTGGAGGTTATTCAAGAATTATTAAGATAGGTTTTAGAAAAGGGGATGCAGCTCCAATAGCTTTCATTGAGCTCTTAGACAGAGCTATTGATAATGAAAATGTTGCAGAAACAAAACCAGAACTAGAAAAGGCCTAAGTAAAGTTTTTCTAATTACCAATTTATAAAAATTTTCCCGTATAGGACTTCTTACATTTTGCCAGTTGACCAGCACTGCCTGCAGCAACTATTTCACCACCGCCATTTCCCCCTTCAGGACCAATATCTATTATCCAGTCAGAGTTTCTAATCACATCTAAATTGTGTTCAATAACTACAATCGTGTTTCCCTGTGAATTAAGTTTATGCAAAACATCCATAAGCAGCTGAACATCGTGAAAATGTAATCCAGTTGTGGGTTCATCCAACAAATAAATGGTTTTACCCGTAGAAGTTTTGGAGAGTTCTTTGGCTAGTTTTACTCTTTGAGCTTCCCCTCCAGATAAGGTAGTAGCAGGTTGTCCTAATCTCAAATATCCCAGTCCTACTTGATTTAAAGTATCAAGCTTTTTCTTAATTTTTGGAACTGCTTCAAAAAATACAGTTGCTTGTTCAACTGTCATGTTTAAAACTTCAGAAATATTTTTGCCTTTATATTTTACAGTTAAGGTTTCATTGTTATATCTTTTTCCATTACATACGTCACATTTAACGTACACATCAGGGAGAAAATGCATTTCCACTTTTATCATCCCATCTCCTTCACAGGCTTCGCATCTTCCCCCTCTGACATTGAAGCTAAATCTTCCAGGTTTATATCCCTTAGCTCTAGCTTCTTGAGTGCCAGCAAATAGTTCTCTTATTGGAGTGAATATACCTGTATAAGTCACAGGATTAGATCTAGGAGTTCTGCCAATTGGACTTTGACTTATCTCTATAACTTTGTCGATAAGTTCTGTTCCTTCTATTTTTTCAAAAGCCTCGGTTTTCAGGGAGCTTTTACTGAGAATATTCGATAAAGCTGGGAAGAGCGTTTGATTAATTAGAGTAGATTTTCCAGAACCAGAGACTCCTGTCACGCTAACAATATTCCCAAGAGGAATTTCCAGGTCTATATTTTTAAGATTGTTTCCCGAGCATCCTAAAAGCCTAATTTTTCCTTTATCTTCGATTTGTTTCTTCTTTTTAATTTGAATTCTTTTTTTTCCAAAAACATATTGAGAAGTAAGAGAATTTTTCGCTTTTTTTAGAGATTCAACATTTCCTGAGAAACATACTTCTCCACCATGAATTCCTGCCTTTGGCCCTATGTCTATGATGTGATCTGCTTCTTCAATTGTTTCTTGATCGTGTTCTACTACGATTACAGTATTGCCAAGTTCTTTCAGCCTTTTAAGTGTGGATAAAAGTTTTTTATTATCTCTTTGATGCAAGCCTATAGAGGGTTCATCTAAAATATAAGTTACTCCGACTAAACCAGCTCCAATTTGGGAAGCAAGCCTAATTCTTTGTGCTTCGCCACCACTCAAAGTCTCTGCACTTCTAGAAAGGGTAAGGTAGTTAAGCCCAACATCAGAAAGAAAAGTCAAACGTTCTTTTATTTCCTTGATTATTTTCACCGCTATTTCTCCTTTTACTCCTTTTAACGAAAGGCTTTTGAAAAAACTAAGAGCATCACCTATGGTCATACCGACGATTTCTGGAAGAGAATATTTATTTATAAAAACGCTTCTTGCTTCTAGATTCAATCTTGTCCCACTGCATTCATCGCAGGATGTATTGGTCATAAATTTTGCATAGTACTCTCTTCTAAAGTTAGAGTCTGTATCTCCAAGTCTTCTTTCAATATTATTTACAATACCTTCAAAAGGTTTAAAAATTTCTCTCTTGAACCCTCGTTTAGAGACATAGCTAAAGTCAACTTCTTCTTCGTTTCCGTAAAGTAATATTTCTTTTTCTTTTTTAAGCAAATCTTCAAATGGAGTATCAAGAGAAAACCCAAATGTTTGACTAACTCTATTTAGAAGGTATCTATTATGGTAAGTGTGACTGGCATCCCAATCTTTTATTGCTCCTTGATTAAGACTTAGCTCCGGTCTAACAATAAGTTTTGTAAGGTCTATCTTTGATTTGTAACCTAAACCATCACAAGAGGGACATGCACCAGAGGGACTATTAAAAGAAAATAATCTCGGTTCCAACTCTTGAATACTAAATCCACACTTGGGACAAGCCATTTTAGTCGAAAACGCATCAAAGACATCTTTGTTGTCCATGTCCTGAATTTCTATTAACCCATTTGATTCAGTAACACAGGTTTCTAAAGACTGTATAAGACGACTATTATTCTTTAAATCGACAGTAAGTCGATCTACAACGATTGATATTGAATGTTTTTTATTTTTGTCTAGTTTGATTTGATCGCTTAAATCAAAGACAACACCATTGACTGTAACTCTCACATATCCTTTCATAAGAAGATCATTGAATAAGTTTAAATGTTCACCTTTTTGCTCTTTGACTACTGGAGCTAAAATGAAGATTCTTTTTTTATTAAAAGAGTTGAGTATTTTTTTTCCTATTTGATCAATGGTTTGACCTTCTAGAGATATATTATGTTCTAGGCATTTTGCTGAGCCAGATCTTGCGTAAAGTAGTCTAAGATAATCATAAATTTCTGTTACGGTTCCAACTGTTGATCTGGGATTATGAGAAGTTGATTTTTGCTCAATTGATATAGCAGGAGATAGTCCTTCTATGGTATCTACCTCAGGTTTATCCATTACGGAAAGGAACTGTCTTGCATAAGCGGAGAGAGATTCTACGTATCTCCTTTGGCCCTCAGCATACAATGTATCAAAAGCTAATGAGGATTTTCCTGATCCTGATAAACCGGTAATTACTGTTAATTTGTCTCTAGGTATATCAAGATCTATGTTCTTAAGATTGTGCTGCTTTGCACCTTTAACATGGATAAATTTCATTTATTTAATTTTTCTTTTAGATTAGACTAACTTAACAGATATCAATTATGGCTCAAAGCGGAATAAATAAGGTTATATTACTTGGAAATTTAGGACAGGATCCTGAAGTAAGATACACAGCTGGAGGAGTACCTATAGCCAATGTCTCAATTGCAACATCCAATAGTTGGAAGGATAAAAATTCTGGGGAGACTGTTGAACAAACTGAGTGGCATAGAATTGTTTTTTTTAATCGCTTAGCCGAAATTGTCGAGCAATATCTAAAAAAAGGTTCAAAAATTTATGTTGAGGGCCAATTACGAACTAATTCTTGGGAAGATAAAAACACAGGTGAAAAAAAATTCAGGACTGAAATCGTTGCAAGAGAAATGCAAATGCTAAGCTCAAGAGGAGAAATGAGCCAGCAAAACCAAGATTCGGGATTTGATCAATCTCCTCAGAATTCTCAAGAAGAAAGCGTACCTTGGGATGACGATGATATTCCTTTTTAATCTTTGTATTTTGAAAGAACTAAACTCACATTAGTTCCACCAAAACCAAAACTATTACTCATAAAATTATTAAATTCTTTTTCTAAAGATTTTTCAGGAATATGAATACCATTCGCTTCAGGTATTGGATTAGTTAAATTTTTATTACCAGCAATGAAATTACCATTCATCATAAGAATGCTGTAGATGCATTCTTGTACTCCGGTTGCGCCCAAAGTATGTCCAGTGAGAGATTTTGTTGATGTAACAATGGGGAGATTATCTTCAAATACAGATTTTATGGCATTTAGTTCGATTGGGTCGCCGGCTGGAGTAGAGGTTCCATGAGCGTTTATGTAGTCAATATTATCAAGATTGCTCATCTCAAAAGATTTTTTCATACAGTTTTTTGCTCCTTCTCCAGACGGAGCAACCATATCATCTCCATCAGAAGTTGCAGAATAACCCTTTATTTCAGCATATATTTTCGCTTTTCTTGATAAGGCATGTTCAAGCTCTTCAACTATTACTATTCCTCCTCCTCCAGAAATAACAAATCCATCTCTTTTTTCGTCAAATGGTCTTGATGCATTTTCAGGATTTTCGTTATAACTGCTTGATAGAGCTCCCATCGCATCAAATAGTCCCGACATAGTCCAATGTTCATCTTCTGCTCCACCAGCAATAACAACATCTTGATTACCAAGACGGATCTGCTCCCAAGCAGAACCTATGCAATGAGCACTTGTTGAACAAGCAGAAGATATTGAAAAATTTATACCTTTGATTTTTAATGATGTAGATAAACACGCAGATACTGTACTACCCATTGTTTGAGTTACCCTATAAGGGCCTATTCTTTTAACCCCTTTATTACGCATTATGTCTGCTGCATCTACCTGACTTCTAGATGAAGCTCCTCCGGAACCTGCGATTACTCCAATCCGATCAGATTCAAAAATACTCTCACTTAATTCTGAGTCTTGGATTGCATTTACGGCACTGAGATAAGAATATGCCGCAGCTTCGCCCATAAATCTAAGGAGTTTTCTGTCTATTAAATCTTTAATATCAATATTTAGTGAACCTGAAATTTTGCTTCTAAAACCCAAAGCATCATATTCCTCATTTTTTGATATACCAGAAATACCTTTTCTTAGTGAGTTCGATATCTCATCGAGAGTATTTCCTATACAGGAAATAGCACCCATTCCAGTTATTACAGCTCTTTTTTCTCCCATATTAAAAGTTTTGCGGATCTTCAAAAAGTCCAACTCTTAAATCTTTAGCCGAGTAAATCTCTTTTCCGTCAACGAACATCAATCCATCAGCAAACCCAATGACGAGTTTTTGTTTTCTTATTTTTTTTATGCTAATTTTATATTCCACTAATTTCGCTTTAGGAAGAACTTGCCCATAAAATTTTACCTGCCCAGAACCTAAAGCTCGCCCGATACCACTGTTTCCTTCCCACAAAAGATAAAACCCTAATAATTGCCACATTGCATCTAATCCCAAGCATCCTGGCATCACTGGATCTGTAGAAAAGTGACAATCAAAAAACCAAAGATCAGGGTTTATATCTAATTCACCTAGTATTTCACCATTATTATAATCGCCATTCTTATCGTTTATTTCAACAATTCTATCCATCATGAGCATTTCGTTATTTGGTAATCGCCCATTCCCTGACCCAAAAAGCTTTCCATCAGAGCAAGAAATAAGCTCATCTTTAGTGAAATTATTTTTACTTTTAAAATGCATCCCTCACCAATTATCACATGTTTTCTAAAGATTGCGAGGAAAGACTTTATCCTATACTATTCGTTTCTAATTTTTATTTTTAATCATGTACGCAGTAATTAAGAGCGGTGGAAAGCAACACAGAGTTTCTGAGGGCGAAGAAATCCTTCTCGAAAAAATCTCATTGGATGAGGGGGAAATCGTTGAATTTTCAGAGGTTTTGGCGATTAATAAAGATGGTTCTCTCGATGTCGGAAAACCTCTTTTAAAAGGAGCTGTAGTAAAGGGAAAAATAATAAATCATTTGAAAGCAAAAAAAATTACTGTTATCAAGATGAAAAGAAGGAAGGACTACCGCAAGAAACAAGGCCACAGGCAAAATCTAACCAAAGTAAAAATTGAATCTATAAATTATGGCTCATAAAAAAGCAGGCGGAAGCTCGAGGAATGGTAGAGATTCCGAGTCAAAAAGACTCGGTGTAAAAAGGTATGGTGGCCAAGAGGTTTTGGCAGGAGAGATTCTTGTTAGACAAAGAGGCACAAAGTTTCACCCTGGACATAATGTTGGAATAGGCAAAGATCATACTCTTTTTGCTAAATGCAATGGTAAGGTCTATTTCAATAAAAAAGGAAAAAAGCTCAAGCAATTCGTCAATATAGAGACTACACCATAATGTCATGCGCTTCATTGACGAAGCAATAATAGAAATTTCATCTGGCGATGGTGGTAATGGCTGCCTTAGTTTTCGTAGAGAAAAGTTTATTCCTAAAGGTGGACCTGATGGAGGAGATGGAGGCAAAGGAGGTGATATAAGCTTTATTGCAAAGGAGTCATTACAAACTTTGCAAGATTTTAAACTAAAGCGAAAATACAAAGCTCAAAATGGCTATCAGGGCAAAGGAAAAAATATGCATGGCAAAGATGGTGAGGACACAACTTTGGAAGTTCCTTTGGGCACCATGCTGATAAATGATGAAACTAATGAACTCCTCTGTGATTTAAAGACATCTAACCAAGCTTATACCCCTGTAAAAGGGGGAAGAGGAGGTCTTGGTAATGCACGATTCAAATCATCAACTAACAGAGCTCCCCGAAAAACAACAGAAGGACTTCCAGGGGAAAGTTTAAAGTTAAGGTTAGAGTTAAAAGTTTTAGCAGACGTAGGTCTTCTTGGAAAGCCAAATGCAGGGAAGTCGACTTTAATATCTAAAATATCTTCAGCTAAACCAAAAATAGCAGATTACCCCTTCACAACGTTAAGACCAAATCTTGGAGTTGTGCATATAAATTCTTATTCTAGTTTTGTTGTAGCTGACATCCCAGGACTAATTCCAGGAGCATCAAAAGGCGTAGGTTTAGGCACAGATTTTTTAAAACATCTTTCAAGAGTAAAAATACTCCTTCATCTAATAGACATAGAAAATGGAGATTTAACGAATATAAAGAATGATTATTCTGGAATCAACAAAGAGTTAGAAAGCTTTAGTAAAGATCTTCAACATAAGGAACAATGGATCTTAATTAGTAAAATGGATAAATTATCTGATGAAAAAAAAGAAAAGATTTACACAAAAGTAAACAAACTATTTCATCGAAAAAATGTCTTTTTCATATCGTCTTTTACTGGAGAGGGTACAGAAAATTTGATTAATAAATTAGGAAAACATTTAAATTATGAAGAAGATCAATAAATCAAAATTAATTGTTATTAAAATTGGCTCAAGCCTCACTACGTTAAAGTCTGGTTTGCCTAATCTTAAATTTATTAAGTTAGTCTGTGAACAGATTCATAAGTTAAAAAATAGTGGATTTCAAATAGTAATAGTTTCTTCAGGAGCAATATCTCAAGGAATGAAGATATGGAACTTAACTTCAAAGCCTAAATCTGTTGATCATCTTCAAGCCCTGTCAGCTTCTGGACAAATAGGTCTTATAAATAGTTATCAAAAGGAATTGAAACGTTTTAATTTGATCGCCGCACAAGTTTTATTAAGTCACTCAGATTTCAATGTTAAAAAACGTTCAGAAAATGCTCACAAAAGTATAATTAATTTGGTTAAGCTTGGCGCTATTCCAATCATTAATGAAAATGATTCTATTTCCACTGAAGAAATTTTGAATGGTGACAATGACAGGTTAAGTGGAAAAGTTGCTTCTTTATTAGGGTCTAGAAAATTATTCATTTTAACGGATCAAGATGGAATTTTTGATAAGAATCCTGCTCAAAATTTTGATGCAAAAATCATCAATAAAATAAACCTAAATAATTTTGATTTTAATTCTATTTCTTTTGGAGACTCAGGTATCTTTGGAAGAGGAGGAATGAATACCAAAGTAAAAGCAGCAAAGGACTTTCTGACAGGCAAAAAAGAAGTTTGGATTTTAAATGGTAAGAAGGAAGATGTTATAGTGAAAATTCTCCAAAATCAGGAAAGTGGGACTAAGATATATCTAGCCTAATTTCTTTATCGAGCTTGATAACCTAGACTTTTGGCGAGCTACCTTATTTTTTGGTAAAACTTTTTTGTTCGCTAGTTTATCAAGAGCTTTTTGTGCAGAAGCGAATAGGTCCTTTGCTTTTGATGAGTCTTTCTGATTTATTGCTTCTTCAACACTTTTAATCATAGTTCTGATAGATGCTCTTTGAGAACTTTTTAAAGCATTTCTAGAATTTGCTTGTCTAGACCTTTTTTTAGCTGATTGAATGTTTGCCATAGGTCGCGATAATGAAGACATATTTAACTAATGTCAATATTACTTTCGACTTTCTTAATCAAAAAAAAAGGGGCATATTTATTTTAGAGGAATTTTTCAGTGGTGGAGGCGGCGGGTATCGAACCCGCGTCCATCTATCTATTCCCATCGGCTCTACATGCTTAGTTTCATCCTTTAAATTCCTCTTTAAATCTCCGATGAGCAGGATAGATAAAAAGTATTCTGTAAAAACTTTTTAGAAAAACTACAGAAACATTTTTCTAAGCAGCCTATTAATCGACCTTCATTTACCTTAATAGGCATTAGGTAAAGAAGGCTAGCCAAATTAAGCGGCTAGAGCGTAGTTTGCTTTATTGCCAACTAAATGTTTATAACTTTATTTTACGAGTCTGTTACCCACTCGACATGCACCTAAGGTTCAAAAACAAATGTCTAATCCATTTCGCCCCCAAAGAGGGCTTTATTTTAATTATTTTATTTAAAGTTTCTATCAATATTAGTAGTTTTAGCTTTTTCTTTATCCCATTCCCTTTTTTTGATGCTTTGTCTTTTGTCGAATTTGGATTTACCTTTTCCTAAACTAACTTTTATTTTCACTAAATTTTCTTTCCAAAAAAGTCTTATTGGTATGCAAGTTAAACCCTTTTCCTGAGTGAGTTTAAAAATTTTCGATAATTCAGACTTAGTTAACAGCAGTTTTCTTGTTCTCAGAGGGTCTGCTTTGTGAGTCACTTCTGGCAAGGGTGTAATAGACATTCCAATTAACCAAGCTTCTCCTTTTTTCATTAAAACATAACCATCTTTAAGATCTGCTTGAGAAGCCCTAATTGATTTAACTTCCCAGCCTTTTAGAGATATGCCTGCATCGAAACTATCAAAAAGCTCATAATTAAATTTAGCTTGGCGGTTTTCTAAAGTAGGTTTTTTGCTAAATTTCTTGTTTTGTCCCATTCAAATAGTATAACTTGTAGAAAGTTTTTATTTTTTTTTATGAGTAATTCTAATATTTGGAAAGGGAATTCGACTTTCATTCTTGCGGCTGCCGGATCGGCAGTTGGACTTGGAAATATTTGGAAATTTCCATATATGGTAGGTTCAAACGGCGGTAGTGCGTTTGTAATTATTTATCTTCTCTGTATTTTAGCTATAGGTTTACCTGTCATGGCCTCAGAAGTTCTAATAGGTAAATATGGCAGAAAAAGCCCTATAAATTCTCTCAAAGCTTTAGCAAAAGAAAATGCAATAAGTGAGAATTGGAAATATTTAGGTATTTTGGGTGCTCTGGCAGGAATCTTAATTCTTTCTTATTACAGCGTATTTGCTGGAATGGCACTTTCATATATTTTTAATTTTTTCCCCAGCGGTTTAGAAAATCCTTCTGAGTATTCAGCTAGATATTTTTCCGAGCTTTCTTCGTCTCATTGGATATTAATCTTTTGGCACTCGACATTTTTGATGATTACTTGTTGGATAGTCGCTATGGGAGTAGTTAAAGGCATTGGAAGGAGTGTCAGTATATTAATGCCTTTTTTGTTTTTATTTATCATTTTAATTTCTTTCTACTCTTCATATATAGGCAATTTCAATGAAACAATTTTTTTCCTTTTTAAACCAGATTTCTCAAGCATAACTCCTGAAGTAGTTATTAGTGCAATGGGACAGGCTTTTTTTTCACTCTCTATAGGAATGGGAGCCATAATGGCCTATGGAGCTTATATGCCAGAAAGACAAGTCATTGGAAAAACGGTTTTGACAATTATCATTTTAGATACTCTTGTTGCTTTGTGCGCAGGCATCGCGATATTTCCTATTGTTTTCAGCAATACCTCATTGGAGGTATCTGCAGGCCCTGGATTAATTTTTGAAACGTTACCAGTTGCATTCTATTCTTTACCCTTTGGTAATTTATTTTCCATAATTTTCTTTACTCTAATTTCTATTGCAGCTTTGAGTTCTTCAATTTCACTTTTAGAGCCTTTTACCGCCTGGATGGAAGAGAAATTGAAAATGCACAGAAGAACAATTGTGGTTTGTTTAGGATTCTTAGTTTGGTTTTTAGGTATGGGAAGTATTTTTTCTTTTAATATTTGGTCAGATTTAAAATTTCTGGGTCTAAATTTTCTTGAACTGATGGATTATCTTACTAATAACATCATGCTACCTGTTGGAGGATTCTTCATTTCAATCTTTGTTGGGTGGGTGTTACCAAACTCTTTGGTACAAAATTATGTAAAACTAAATGACCAATTATTTAAGATATTTATTTTCTTTTTGAAATACGTATCAACAGGGGCTATTGCTCTAATTTTCTTATACTCTGTTCTTTAGATTTTTCTTCCAAGTTTTCATTAACTTCACTATCGTTCTTGCTAATAAATTGAACTAGTTTATTTCCTTCAAAAATAATCGTGTGATGTACAACAGCTCTTTTATTCTCTCCTATAAATTCAAATCCAATATAGTCCCATCTATTTTTATCGAAAGGGTCCCTTACGGAGGGAGTTCCCATAATGTATCTCACTTGGGCTTTAGTTAATCCAACTTCAAGCTTAGCTAACATGGATGAACTGATAATATTCCCTTGTGCTACCGGTACCTGATAAAAATTACTGGCACAGGAATAAACAAAAAATAGAGTTATAATACTCAGTAACTTAAATAAATTCACATTTGGATTTAAGCACAAAATTAAAAATGAGCGAAGATAAAAATTTAAGAAAAGCAGGTCTAAAAGTAACTCTACCTAGAGTAAGGATATTAGAAATTTTTGAACAGTCTAATGAAAAGCACCTAAGCGCAGAGGATGTTTATAATAAAATCAGAGATTCTGGAGATGAAGTTGGTTTGGCAACTGTTTATAGAGTTTTGACTCAGTTTGAATCAGCAGGAATTTTAATGAAACAAAATTTTGAAAATAACTTTTCTGTTTACGAACTAGTTACCGATGATCATCACGATCATATGGTATGTATAGATTCAGGAGACGTTATTGAATTTAAAAATGATCTTATTGAGGAAGAACAAATCAAAATAGCAAAAAAATATGGCTATGAAATTGTCGATCACAAACTTGTTCTTTATGTAAAACCTTTAAATGGCAAAAAATAAAGACAAAGACAAGACTTCAAATAATTCACCTGATGTCCAGGAAGAAGAACACTCAGCAAAATCAGACTCACTAGAAGAAGAAAATATGGTTTTATCAGAATTGGTAAAATCCTTAGAAGAAAAAACTCTCAGGGCTCAGGCTGAAATAGAAAATGTAAGAAAAACATCTCAAAAAGAAGTGGTAAAGGCAAGAATTTACGCCTCAGAATCATTAGCAAAAGAACTTTTATCGCCAATTGACAACCTCCAAAGAGCTTTAGAGCATTCCGATCAAGATGTTCCTAAGTCCTTACTGGAATTAGTTTTAAAAGAGATAAATCAAGCCTTTTCAAATAATAACGTAAAAGAAATTAATCCTGTAGGTGAAAAATTTAATCCTAATTTTCATGAAGCACTTTCAGTACAAGAGGATCAGAAAAAAGATCCAGATGAAATTTTAGAAGTCATTCAAAAAGGATATTCAATTGAAGATAGAGTAATCAGACCCGCTCTGGTTGTAGTAAATAAAATTTAGTTTTTACTTGTTTTTTTTTGTTTAGCCCTCATTAAAGGGGTAAAGAAAATGTTAAGGAGTAAAAAATGTCTAAAATAATTGGTATTGACTTAGGAACTACTAATTCTTGTGTATCTGTTTTAGAAAGTGGCCAACCTAAAATAATAGAAAATGCGGAAGGCGACAGAACAACCCCCTCGGTGGTTGCATATACTGATGGAGAAACTTTAGTAGGACAAAGCGCTAAAAGACAAGCTGTAACAAATCCAGAAAATACGCTTTATGCAATTAAGAGACTCATTGGAAGAAAATTTGATGGAGAAATCAAAAAAGAATCAGAAGTAGCTCCATATAAAATTATCAAGTCTGATAATGGAGATGCATGGGTCGAGGTAAAGGGAGAAAAGCTCGCTCCTCAACAAATCTCTGCACAAGTTTTAACAAAAATGAAAAAATCCGCTGAGGATTACTTAGGACATGAGGTTAAAGAGGCAGTTATAACTGTACCTGCATATTTCAATGATTCGCAAAGACAAGCAACCAAAGATGCTGGAAAAATAGCTGGCCTTGAGGTTAAAAGAATTATTAATGAGCCTACAGCTGCCGCTCTTGCCTTCGGAATGGACAAAAAAACCGGAGATCAAAAAGTCGCAGTTTACGACTTGGGTGGAGGTACTTTTGATATTTCAATTATAGAGTTAGCTGAAATTGATGGAGAAAAACAGTTTGAAGTTCTTTCTACTAATGGAGATACCTCTTTAGGCGGTGAAGACTTCGATAACGTTTTGATTGATTATTTGGTGGAAGAATTCAAAAAAGAACAGAATTTTGATTTAACTCAAGACTCATCTGCAATCCAAAGATTAAAAGAGGCAGCTGAAAAAGCTAAAATTGAACTTTCCTCTAATCAACAAACAGAAATAAATTTACCTTACATTACGGCAGATTCTTCAGGTCCAAAACATCTTCTTCTGAAGCTAACAAGAGCAAAATTAGAATCCCTGGTAGGAGATTTAGTTTCAAAAACATTGTCGCCAGTTGATGTTGCTCTTAAAGATGCAAAATTATCCACTTCAGAAATAAGCGATGTAATTTTAGTAGGAGGCCAAACAAGAATGCCTCTTGTACAAGAAAAGGTAAAAGAATTTTTTGGTAAAGAACCCAGAAAGGATATAAATCCTGACGAGGCTGTAGCTGCTGGAGCTGCTATCCAAGGGGCAGTTCTATCTGGAGATGTTACAGATATTCTTCTTTTAGATGTGACACCATTGACTCTTGGGATTGAAACTATGGGCGGAGTGATGACTCCTCTGATAGAAAAAAATACCACTATACCGACAAATAAATCCCAAATATTTTCTACAGCTGAAGATAATCAAACTGCCGTTACAGTAAATGTAGTGCAAGGCGAAAGAAAGCAAGCTAAAGATAATAAACAGTTGGGTTTATTTAATTTGGATGGAATTCCTGCTGCTCCAAGAGGAATGCCACAAATAGAAGTGTCTTTCGATATAGATGCAAATGGTATTTTGAATGTATCAGCCAAAGATAAGGCTACAAACAAAGAGCAATCAATAACCATCCAAGCATCAAGCGGTCTTTCTGAGGACGAAATAGAAAAAATGGTGCAGGATGCTGAAGCAAATGCGGAGGAAGACAAAAAATTCGAAGAACTTGTGCAGGCAAGAAACGCAGCGGATACTCTCATACATGGATGTAAAAAAACTTTAGACGAGTCTGCTGATAAAGTGGAGCCTTCAGAAAAAGAAAGTATCGAAGCTGCCATTGTAGATTTAGAAGAAGCCTTAAAAACCGAAGATAAAAATCAGATCGAAGAAAAAACTAAATCTTTAGCTGATGCTTCATCTTCTTTAGCTCAAAGGCTTTATGCTGAACAACAACAAGAAGCTCAAGCTAACGAATCCAACCAGGATGATTCAAGTCAAGAAGAGTCAAAATCTAATGAGGAAGTAGTAGATGCTGACTTTGAAGAAGTAAAAGAAGAGAAAAACTAAATCTTTTTCAAAACATCATGAGCAAGAAAGACTACTATGATGTTCTTGGAGTAAAAAAATCAGCCGGGAAAGATGAGCTTAAAAAAGCTTATAGAAAGTTAGCTATGAAATATCATCCGGATAGAAATCCAGATGATGCGCAAGCAGCCGAAAAATTTAAAGAGCTTTCAGAAGCCTATGAGATCCTTTCTGATGATCAAAAGCGGCAAACTTATGACAATTTTGGTCATGAGGGTGTAAATTCTTCTTTTACAAGTTCTCAAGGAGCTGCTGATGCTTTCAGTGATATATTTGGGGACATTTTCTCAGATATTTTCGGAGGAGGTTCAACCTCGAGGGCCTCATCTAGAGGAGCAGATTTAAACTATAACCTTGAAATAAACCTCGAAGAAGCAGTCTTTGGAAAATCACTTAATATTGAGATTCCTTCAAATGAAAGATGCAATGGTTTGTGGAATAGATGTTCTTATTGCGGAGGTGCAGGAGTAATTAGACAACAACAAGGTTTCTTTTCTATGCAACAAACTTGTCCTCAATGCAGAGGCGAAGGAGAGGTTCATGATTCAAATTGTTCAATCTGCAATGGAGCAGGTTACACAACTAAAAACAAGAAACTCTCAGTAAAAATTCCTGCAGGGGTTGATGATGGCGATAGAATTAGATTATCTGGAGAAGGAGAACTTGGACGTGGGGGTAACCGCGGTGATCTCTATATTTCAATTAATGTAAAAAATCATAAGATCTTCGAGAGAGATGGAAGACATCTTTATTGTGAGGTTCCTTTGAATTTTGTAGATGCAGCATTAGGAGGGTCAATAGAAGTGCCAACACTAGTCGGCAAAGCAAAGATAAAAATTCCTTCAGGAACGCAAAGCCATAAAATATTTAGACTCAACGGAAAGGGTATCAAGCCTTTGAGAGGCGGTAGAGTGGGAGATATCTTGGTTAGAGTAATTGTTGAGGTTCCAGTAAACTTGAACTCAAAACAAAAAGATTTATTGAACGATTTCAAAGCAAATATGTCTCATGAAGATAACTCGCCTTTAATGAGTTCATGGTTAAATTCTGCAAAAGATTTCTTTAAAAACTTATGACAATTGATATCCCTCCTGAGAAAGAAACAAAATTTATTTTAGTGGGGGCAACTGGAAAGCTAGGAAGATCAATTTCATCTCATAACGCTTATGTTACTTATGGTATTTGCTCAAAAGATAACCCTCTTTTGGGAGAGATAATAGAAGGCATACAACAACCTTTAATCTCTTCTTTATCAGAAGTAAGTCTTGAAATTGCTAACATTCCTTTAGTAGTTGATGCCTCCTACCCTGAAAATTTTGATAACGTTTATGACTTTTGTTATGAAAATAAAATTCCTTTAGTGCTTGCTTCTACAGGTCACACTCAACAACAGTTCAGAAAATTAGATAATTTGGCAAAAAAAGTTGCTGTTTTAAAAGCACCTAACTTAAGCGAAGGGATTGCATTCTTTAAAACCCAAATACTCAAACCCATAATTCGTGATATTAATCACAAGACAAACAATCTACCTATAACTATCCCCAACGATTACGATATTTCGGATGTAAAAATTAAAATTATTGAAACACACCACGATAAAAAGAAAGATGCGCCTTCAGGAACAGCTATTGATTTGAAAAATTTCATTAAAAAAGGTCTTGGCCATATGGACTCAGAAATAGAAATCGAGTCCATTCGAGATAAGTCATCCGTAGGAAAGCATAAAGTTATTTTTAGATTAAAAAATGAGGAATTTATTGTTTCTCATAATGCCCTTAATAGAGACATATTTGGTCTAGGAATTTCACTTGCTGAAGATATTTTGGATAAAGAGCCTGGTATTTATTTCATGACAGAATTACTAGAAGATCGATAATTTTTTCTAGCCTAGACTCTTTATTCTGTTTTTGTAATGTGTTCTAATTCGCGTTCTGTTTATACAGAGATAAATACACACTCGTATGTATAGAGTATTAGGGTGCTGATATTGCTCAATATTAGTTTAGTACTTAGACACGAGGAGGAATAACCCAGCCTTCGGGCTTATAAAAAGGAGCAAATAAATGGAAGTTTCCATTGAACAAATGTTAAAGGCCGGTGTTCATTTTGGCCATCAAACGAGATTTTGGAATCCTAAAATGGAGCCATACATTTTCGGTGACAGAAACAAAGTACACATAATAAATCTAGAAAAAACTTTAGAACTTTTAAACCCCGCTGTTGAATTTTGCAAAAAACTCTCGGCTTCAAACAATAGGATACTTTTTGTAGGAACGAAAAGGGCTGCTAGAAGAGTTATTAAAGAAGAAGCTGAAAGATGCAATATGCCATTTATTAATCATAGGTGGCTGGGAGGAATGCTGACCAATTATAAAACAGTAAGATCTTCCATTAGAAGGTTAGAAATTTTAACTACTCAAGAAGAAGAGGGGAAATTCGAAGAGTTAACAAAAAAAGAAGTTTTAGGCATCAGAAGAGAAATGGAAAAGCTTGATAGATCTATTGGGGGGATAAAGAATATTGGCGGTCTTCCCGAAGCTCTTTTTGTCATTGATGTAGAAAATGAAAAAATCGCAATTGCAGAAGCAAAAAAAATGGGCATTCCAATAATCGGTATTGTAGACACTAATTCAAATCCTGATAATGTTGATTACATCATTCCTGGAAACGATGATGCAATAAGATCTATTTCTCTTATTTCAAGGATTATTTCTAATGCTTGTTTGGAAGGTGCAGAAATGTCAGGCGGAGCAAGATCGTCTAAAGATGGTCCTGTAGTAATGAAAAAAGCGTCTTCAGACGCACCAAATGAACACGATGTAAAAGATGATAAAAATTCCGAAGATACAAACGAAGAAAGTAAAGGCTGAAAAATGACTATAAAAGCATCTGATGTTAAGAATCTAAGAGACAAGACTGGTCTTGGAATGATGGAGTGTAAAAAAGCTCTTGAAGCAGCTAGTGGTAATTTGGAAGAAGCCATTACAAATTTAAGAAAAAATAGCGCCTTAAAAGCTGAAAAAAAATCAGGAAGAACAGCTGTCGAGGGAATAATTGTTGCTGAGAAAACTGATAAAGAAATTCTTTTTGTAGAGGTAAATTGCGAAACGGATTTTGTTGCAAAAGATCAAAATTTTCTAGATTTTTGTAATGAAACTTTGTCTTCCGCTACAAAAAAATCTTCGAGTGAAAATATTTTTGAAGAAGTATCTTCAGCTATGGAAGAAAAAAGAATGTCATTAGTTCAAAAAATTGGTGAAAACATTATCATTAGAAAGATTGAAGTGATTTCTGGAGAAATAACTGAATTTTATATTCATTCAAATAGAAAAATTGCGTCTGGAGTTTCACTTATTTCTGGAAGCGAAGCTGTGGCTAAAGAAATTTCAATGCATATTGCTGCAACAAATCCTATTGTTTTATCACCTGAAGATTTGGATAAAGAATTCATAGAAAAGGAAAGAGAGATATTTAGATCACAAGTTGAAAATACTGATAAACCAAAAGAAATCTTAGAAAAAATGGTAGAGGGAAAGCTCAATAAACAATTAGCAGATATAAGCCTTTTAAAACAACCTTTCGTAAAAGACCCCTCAAAAAAAATAGAAACTTTTCTTTCTGAGTCCAATTCAGAAATTAAATCCTTTGTCAGACTTGAAGTTGGAGAAGGCATTGAAATTGAAAAAAAAGATTTTGCTGAAGAGGTACAGTCTCAATTAGATAGTTAAATCCTGTCTAGTTATAGAAGAGGACTTCTAAATTATAATGATTGAAGAAACTGAACAGGAAACTAAGGATTTAATGCTTAAGAGTATTATCTCTTTAGAAAAAAAACTTCAAAGAATTAGGACTGGCAGAGCAAATCCATCAATTCTTGAACAAATAGAAGTCGACTACTACGGCACCAATACTCCTATCAATCAGATGAGTAATATTTCCATAGAAGATGCAAGGACTCTTACAATCGTTCCTTGGGAGAAAGATCAAGTTCAAAATATTGAAAAAGCAATTCAATCTTCAGATATCGGACTGCAGCCGGCAACCTCTGGAGATGTTATAAGGGTAATAATTCCTGAGCTAACTGAAGAAACAAGAAGAGACTTAATAAAAATTGCTAAATCAGAAGCTGAAAATTCTAAAATTGCTATTAGGAATCAACGTCGAGATGCAAATGCTATTTTGAAAGAATTTTGCAATGAAAAAGAGATTTCTCAAGATGAATTAAGACGTGGAGAAGAAATTATCCAAAATATAACAAATGATTTCATTGATAAAATTGAAAAACTTTTAGAAAAAAAAGAAAAGGATCTTTTAGAAATATAGTAATGAGTCATGATCTAAACCATGTTGCAATTATCATGGATGGCAATAATAGATGGGCTAAAAGTAAAGGACTATCGTCAAAAGAGGGGCATAAAGAAGGAGTAAAGAAAGCAAAATTTGCAGTTGAATTTGCTCTGGAAAACAAAATTAAATTTCTCACATTATTTGCCTTCAGTACAGAAAATTGGTTAAGAGATAAAGTAGAGGTAAAAAATTTATTATCAATTTTTTTTGATGCTCTTGATGAGCAAACGCCTGAGTTAATTGAACAGAGAGTAAAATTAAATTTTATCGGAGATATTTCTAGGTTTAATAAACAATTGATAAAAAAAATTCAAAAGTCAAAAAATGACACTGAATTCAAAAAACCTAAATTAAATTTAATAATTGCTGTTAGCTATGGTGGAAAATGGGACATCATTAATTCCATAAGAAAATCTTTTTCAAAAGGGCAAATAAAAAAATTTTCAGAGTTAGATCTTGAAAAAAATCTCGAAACAAAAGATTTTCCGGATCCCGATTTAATAATTAGATCGGGAGGTGAAAAAAGACTTAGCAATTTTTTTCTTTGGCAATCTTCTTATGCAGAACTTTACTTTTCTGAAAAATATTGGCCTGATTTCAGCAAAAAAGATTTTATGGCGGCCTGCAATGATTACTCTAAAAGAAAGAGAAAATTTGGAGCTAAATCTGGCTAGATAATGAAGAGACTAATTACTGGTTTAGCCCTTGCATCTTTTGCATTATTGTTTGTATTTTGGACAAATACTTATGTTTTTTGTTTGGGGCTGTTTTTAATTCTTGTTTTTTCTATCTATGAGTTACAGAAAATCAAAATAAAAAAGAATATTTATTTATGGATAATCTTTTTCTTAATTTTGCTTAACATTCTTCTTATTTACCCTATATCTCAGTATTTCGATAGAAGTTTATTTTTTACAGCATTAGTTATATCGGTGCTTACAGATGTTTCAGCTTTTGTTTTTGGTAATTTAATAGGTAAGCGCTTTATTTTCCCTAACATAAGTCCTAATAAAACCTTAGAAGGTACTTTGTCAGGGATTTTTGTTCCAAGCATTTTACTTTTGCTTTTCACACTTACTCTATCTGAATATCAATTTCTCTATTCCTTTTTAGAGCTGTCTCCCATGATTGATTCTTGGGGGATCGCAAACACTTTTTTAGCTTTGATGTTTTGTTCTTTAATGAGCATTGCAGGAGATTTAATTGCTAGTAAGGCAAAAAGGACAATTGCCATAAAAGATTTTGGAAATTTATTACCAGGACATGGAGGAATACTAGATAGAATAGATAGTCATCTTGTTTGTATTCCAATTTTCTTTTTTTTGAATAGTTTGATCTGATGCAAAATATAGTAATTCTGGGATCTACAGGTTCTATCGGTAAATCATCTTTAGAGATAATTCGCGCAAATAGAGATAAATTTAATATATCTTGCCTAGTTGCATCTACCAACGAAAAACTTATTACTGATCAAGCTAGAGAATTTAAAAAGGCAAAAATCTACCTAGAAAAAAAAGCTAAAAGTAAATCATTAGAAAGGACTATAGATAGAAAACAACTTTACGACTTAATTTCTGACTCAAAGGTAGATACTGTCATAGCGGCTATATCAGGATCTGACGGATTAGAACTAACTCATCATTCAATTATTTCGGGTAAAAAAGTACTTTTGGCAAATAAAGAGCCTTTAGTCATGGGCGGAGATTTTCTTATGAATCTAGCTAAAAAACACAATTCAGAGATCATCCCAATAGATTCTGAGCATTGTGGCGTTCATCAAAGCATCAATGGCAAGGACATTAAAACTGTATCAAAAATAACTTTAACTTGTTCTGGAGGCCCATTTCATTCTCTTCCAAAATCAGAATTTAAAACAATAAACTTAAAAAAAGCTTTGAAACATCCGGTATGGAAAATGGGAAAAAAGATTTCAATTGATTCTTCGACACTTATGAATAAAGCTTTAGAAATTATCGAAGCAAAATATCTTTTTGGTATAGATAAAGACAAGATTGAGGCAATTATCCATCCGGAAGGATTAGTTCATTCTTTTGTAGAATTTGTAGATGGTACAACTTTGGCTTCAATGGCCAAGCCAGATATGAAAATTCCCATTTCATATGGTTTAGGTTTTCCAAAAATAATAAACAACAAAATCAACAAAGTAGATTTACAAAAATTAGCCAACTTATCATTTGAAAAGATAGATAGAAAAAAATTCCCTTCAATTGATTTTGCTTATTATGCAATAAATCAAGGAGGAGGAATGCCAATTGTTCTAAATGCAGCCAACGAGTTAGCTGTAGATTATTTTATGAAGGAGAAAATTAAATTTACAGATATATTTAGACTTATTTCATCAACTCTTTCTTATGTCGATAAAAACAATATAAAGTTAAAATCTGTATCATTAGATTCTATTTTGAATTTTTATGATGAAATTAAGGAAATTACATCTAAAAATCTTAAAAATTTTATAAAGTGACTTACCTTATCTACATATTTTCCTTTCTAGTATTAATTTCCATCATTGTTTTTATTCACGAGTTAGGTCATTTCGCTTTTGCCAGACTATTTGGAGTTCGGGTGATTGATTTCTCCATAGGCTTTGGCAGATCAATAAAAAGTTGGCAAACAAATTCTGAAACCATATTCAATCTTAGAATTCTTCCGGTTGGAGGCTTTGTTCAGATGAAAGGAGAAAATATTTCAAATGACGAAAATGAACAAGATTCTTTCGCTTCAAAAAAATATTACCAGAAAATGTTGATTACCTTGGGAGGACCTCTGTTTAACTTTTTTTTAGCTTTAGTCATATTTTTTATGATTAACCTTTTTGGAGTTCAGAAAGTTACACCATTAATTGGAGACGTCATACCTAACTCACTCGCAGAAACAAATGGCCTCCTAGCAAAAGATTTGATTTTAGAAATCGACGGAAATGATATTTCTTCTTATTCTGATGCTCAATCAATTTTATCTAAGCGTCTCGGCGACACGGGAATAGTAAATTTTAAAATCTTAAGAAATGAAAATACTTTTTTTTATAACTTCGAAATTACTGACTGGTTGAGCGAAGACGAACCCTCAAACTTAGTCTATTCGTTAGGTATTGTTCCGCCTATTGAACCTGTAATTGGTGAGGTACTCCCTGATAGTCCTGCTGCGGAAGGAGGATTAAACTCTGGAGACATGATTTTAAAAATTAATGCTAATCCAATTTATGATTGGTCTGAAATTAAAAAATTCATAAATGAAAAAGGAGGTGAAATTATCTCTCTTGAAATTGATCGGGATGGAGAAAGTAAACAATTATTTGTAAAACCCATTTTTTCTGAAATAAGCTCAACATGGCAGATTGGAATAAGTTCAGCTTATATTTTAAATCCAAGCTCAAGAAAAATAATCAAATTTGGAATTGCTCAGTCTCTTCAAAATTCTTTTTTACAAACTTTTTCGGTAATTGAAAATTCTTTAATATTTTTTAAAAAAATTATTTTTGGGCAAATATCTTCTAAGAATTTGGGCGGTCCAGTCATGATTGGTCAGTACGCGGGAGAATCTGTAATTTATGGCGGTTTATATTCTTTTATTTACTTAATTGCATTTATAAGTATCAGCTTGGGCATAGTTAATTTATTTCCTCTACCGGTATTAGATGGAGGCCAGGCTTTAATACTTACCATTGAACGAATTATTGGAAAAAATTTGCCAGATAAATTGCTAGACTTTTTTTACAAATTAGGCACATTACTCTTGCTATTCCTTTTTGTATTCGTTTTTTTAAATGACATTTTTAGAATAATTCTATAGAAATGAAAGTAAAATTAATTTTTATTTTTATCCTCTTTCTTCCAAACCTGTCTTTTTCTCAATCAGAATCTTGGGTTTTAGAGGATATAAGAGTAACAGGTTTGCAAAGGGTATCAGCAGGAAGTGTCTTTGCTGTAATGCCAGTCAACATAGGAGATTTGATTACAGAAGACTTATATAAGGAAATAGTAGTTTCAATATTTGAAACAGGTAAATTTGATGATGTTAAATTGGGTAGAGACGGAAACGCATTATTAATAGATCTAGATGAAAGACCCACAATTGATGAAATAGTAATAGAGGGAAATCAGGCTATTCCCACAGATGCTTTATTAGATGGTCTTAAAAATTCAGGTATTTTTAAAGGAGCACTTTACAAAAGAGCTGTTTTTGAGAGTTTAAGTGTTGAGCTAGAGAGGCAATATGCTGCGCAAGGAAAATATTCAGCAAATGTTGATGTGATTGCTGATGACTTGCCTAAAAATAGAATTAAGTTGTCTGTAAAAATTGAAGAAGGCGCATCAGCCTCCTTAATTAAGATCAATATTGTTGGAAATACTATTCTTACTGATGAAGAGATATTAGATGAATTTAAACTAAAAGAAAAAAATTGGCTTTCAGTTTTTACAAGAGGTTCAGGATATTCCAGAGAAAATTTGAAGGGAGATTTGGAAACTCTTGAATCAATCTATAAAAATAGAGGATATTTGAAGTTTGAAATCTTGTCTTCAATGGTAACCATATCAAAAGATAAAAAGAATATTTATCTGACAATTACTATTAATGAAGGGGAGGTTTTTAATGTCTCGGAAGTTAGACTTGCAGGTGACTTAGATATTGCAGACGAGCTTGTATCCAATCTCATCACCATTCCCATAAATGAAATTTATATTGAAGCGTATGTAAAATTTTCTGAAGATAGAATTAAATCTTTTCTCGAATCACTGGGGTTTACAAATGCTGAAGTTTCTACCTCAAAAGTAATCAATGATGAAAATAAAACAGTTAAATTAACCGTCTTTGTCGATAAGGGACAAAGGACGATGGTAAATAAAATTTCTTTTGAGGGAAATGACAGAACGCATGACATAGTTCTCAGGCGTGAAATGAGGCAAATGGAAAAAAGTTGGGCCTCCAACAGATTGATAGAAACCTCGAAACTTAGATTAAACAGACTAGGTTTTTTTAAATCAGTTGATTATGAAAAGAAATCCGTTCCAGGATCTCCAGATGAAATCGATATTATTTTTAAAGTTGAAGAGCAATACTCTGGTTCAATAGGAGGATCTATAGGTTACGGAGCATATGGATTGAGCTTGGGAGCAAACTATTCTGAAAAGAATGCTTTTGGAACCGGTAATTCTGTAAGCGTGGGAATAAATTATAGCGAGTGGCGTCAAGATATCTCTTTTAACTTTTTTAATCCTTATTTCACTATTGATGGAATTGGTCTCGGATATGGTGCCTACTATAGAAAGACAGATTATGGGAATTTCAATATCGCTGCCTACAATACAGATTCTTTTGGAGGAAGCGTAAGATTTCAGCTACCAATAAGCGAGATAGAATCGCTTGGACTTTCCATAGCGCTAGATAGTACAGAGCTAAAAATGAACACTTTCAGTTCAAGACAACTTATGGATTTTTATGACTCTGAAGGTTCAAACTTTAATACTTATAGCGGGTCAATCACTTGGTCTAGATTCACCCTTGATAGGGGGGTTTTTCCAACGAATGGGTCCAGCAATTCAATTTCATTATCATTCACTCTGCCTGGAAGCAATTTAAATTACGGAAGATTTGCTCATAATTTTAAAATTTTTAGACCTTTACCTCGGGGATTAATTTTTGGCTTCAGATCTAATATCGGAATTTTATTTGCTTATGGAGACACAGAAACTGCACCGCCGTATCAACACTTTTATGCCGGTGGAATGAGGTCTGTAAGAGGATTCAAACAGAATTACCTTGGTCCTAAGGCAGTTTACACAAACGATTTCAATCCAAGATATCAACGACCTGTTGGAGGTCCATATAGCCTAGCCGGTGGTTTTGACTTAATTGTTCCTTTAAATTTTGTACCAGATCCTAGATCTATAAGAGCTTCGGTTTTCTTAGATTATGGAAATGTATTTAGTGATCAATGTAGAGATTATGAAGTAAATTGTTATGAATTCGATTTATCAGAGTTAAGATATTCCGTCGGTTTAGGATTTACTTGGATTACTGCATTAGGACCTCTTTCTTTTGCTCTAGCAAATGTTTTTAATGATACCCCTGATGATAGAACAGAAAACTTCCAATTCGAAATTGGTACACAATTCTAAAAAAAAAAGAATTTTCTTCTTCAAAAGGGTAAACTTCACTACTTTTTGAATTAAAATACATTTGTTTAAGGGAGTTATTATGAAAAATTACAAGATTATCCTAGTTTTCATTTCATCTATATTTTTTGGTAATTTAGCCTTTTCCACTGAAGGGATTGCCGTTATCGATTACAACGCAATATTTTTAGGAACTGAATTAGCCAGAGAAAGAATTGACGACTTAAGAGATTCTTCTGATTACAAAGAGCTTACTGATGAAGCGCAATCTAAAGATAGCGAAAGGATTAAATTGGCAGAAAAATTGAAAAAGGAAGAATCAACTTTATCAGAATCAGAAAAAGCAGATATTCTCAAAAAGGTTCAAACCCTATTTCAAAGCATTCAGTTATTATCACAACAGATTCAAGCCAAGGAGCAAGAAGTCACTCAAAAGCTTCAAGCCGATCAAGCGGAAATAGTTCAAAAAGTCGTTAATGAGCTCATAAAGGCAAAAAAAATTAAAATGCTACTTAATTCTCAAGCTCTTCTGGCATTTGATAGAACAGACGAGAAAATCAATCTTACTCCTGAAGTTGTAGACTTAATTAATAAGGAACAAAAGAATTAGATAAATTTGTCAAAAAAAAAATACAAGTTATCAGAAATAGCTGATTTTTTAGGAGGAAAAATTTATGGCGATTCCTCCAAAGACATATACAGTTTAAGTTCTTTAAAGGAGGCCAAGGAAGGCTCTATTTCTTTTCTTTATAGTAAGAAGTTTTTAAAAGAACTTAGCAATTCGTCTGCATCAGCAATCTTAGTTTCCAATGAGTATAAAGACAAATGCAATATGGACTGTATTGTAGTGGATGATCCTCATGTTGCATACGCAAGGTTAACAAAATTATTTTCTGGGGGGATCAGGACAAAGCTTTCAGAGGACTTCTCAAAGGATTTTCAAGGTTCACAAGATATTCAAATAGCTAAAACCGCTTTCATTGGTCAGAATGTTAAAATTGGAAAAGGAGTAATTATCAGTCCAGGTTGTTTTATCGGAGATAATGTAGAGATTGGCCAGGATACTTATTTGTATTCAAATGTTTCAGTCTATCCGTCTACTATTATTGGTGAATGTAATGTAATTCATTCTAATTCTGTTTTAGGATCTGATGGATTAGGATTTTCTAGAAACGGCGATACTTGGGAAAAAATTGAGCATTTAGGAAGCCTTTTTATAAGTGATAATGTAGAAATAGGCGCAGCTTGCACAATAGACAGAGGCTCACTTGGAAAAACTGTATTAGAAACCGGAGTTAAACTTGATAATCAGGTTCATATCGCCCACAACTGCTATATAGGTAAAAATACAATCATTGGAGCAAAAACTGCCATTGCAGGGAGCACAAAAATTGGGGATGATTGTTTGATAGGAGGCGGTTGCGGGATAGTTGATAATTTACAAATAGAAAAAAATGTAAGAATAAATCCAATGACATATGTAACTCAATCGATAAAAAAATCAGGAATTTATTCGGGAGGCTCATTAGTTTTGGAACACTCAAAATGGTTAAAACATATAGCAATTCAAAAAAAACAGTTTGATGATTGATATAGAAGAAATAAAAACTTTGCTTCCCCATAGATACCCTTTTTTGTTGGTAGATAGGGTTGAAGAATTAGAAAAGCATAAGTATGTGAAGGCATACAAAAACATTACGAACAGCGAACCTTTTTTTACAGGACATTTCCCTAATAGATCGGTTATGCCCGGAGTACTTATTCTTGAAGCTTTGGCTCAAGCTTCAGGAATTTTAGGTTTTGTTTCAATGAACAAGACGCCCGAAGAAGGGTCTATGTATTATTTTGTAGGTGCAGACAAACTTCGTTTCAAAAATCCTGTAATACCAGGAGACAAATTAACTCTTGAATCTACAAAGCTCTCTGACAAAGCTGGTATCTGGAAATTTGATTGTAAAGCAACTGTTGGAGATAAATTTATTTGTTCTGCAATAGTTCTTTGTGCAGATCGTCCTAAATGATTCATTCCTCTGCTCAAATAGATCCTACCGCTGAAATTGATGAAGATGTTTCAGTAGGCCCTCATACAGTAATAGGACCAAATGTAAAAATCTTAAAAGGAACGGTAGTTGAGGGAAATGCATACATTCATAAAAATACCATTCTTGGAAAAGAAAATTTAATTTATCCTTTTGCAAGTATCGGTGGAGATCCCCAGGATTTGAAATATAACGGTGAAGAAACATATTTAGAAATCGGAAACAATAATGAAATTAGAGAGGGTTCCACTATTAATCGAGGAACAATTCAAGAAGGTGGGAAAACAATTATTGGAAATAATAACCTTTTCATGGCTTATACTCATGTTGCTCATGATTGTGTTCTAGATGATGACATTGTAATGACAAATAATGCTGGTGTAGCTGGAGTAGTAAAAGTGGGTAAGGGAGCTAGGTTAAGTGGATTCACCTTAGTTCACCAATTTTGCAATATTGGGAGTTATAGTTTTAGCGCTTTAGGAACTATTATTACAAAAGATGTTCCTGCCTATGTAAGGGTAAGTGGAAATCCAGCTATTCCAAGAGGTTTAAACACTGTAGGTATTCAGAGACAAGGTTTACCAACTGAAGCAAGTGAAGCTCTGAAAGAATCATATAAAATTTTGTATTTGAGAAAAAACAAATTAAAGGAAGCGCAAAAAGAAATTATTTCAAAATTCAAAGACATTAAAGAGATGGATCCATTTATTAAAAGCATTTCAAATTTTGAAAGAAGCATAGTTCGTTAAGGAAAAAATTTTGAAAATTGCAGTTTGTGCAGGAGAAAAATCTGGAGACGCTCTCGGTCATGAACTTCTAGTAGATTTAAAAAAAAATTTTGAAAACATAGAGATAATTGGCGTTGGAGGCTCCCAAATGGAAAGCCAAGGTTTAAAAAGTTTCTTTCCTTTAAAAGAAATTTCATACATGGGCTTGATAGATCCTCTGTTGAACTTAAAAAAAATCCTAAAAAGAAGAAAAGACTTTATATCTTTCTTGAAAATAGAAAATCCAGATATTTTTATTGGCATAGATAGTCCGTCTTTTAATAGCGGCATTTGCAAAACTTTGAGAAAGGAAACAAATATCAAAACTGTACAATATGTTTGTCCTCAGTTTTGGGCATGGCGCTATGGAAGAGTTTATAAATTTAACCATCTATATCATAAGATATTTTCATTATTTCCCTTCGAATCAAAATTATTAAAAAAACATGGAGTAAATTATTCATATGTAGGCCATCCGCTCGCAAGAAATATGAAAATTTATTCAAATGAAGTCCAAATTAAAAAAGAACTCAATGTCTCCACAGAAAAAGAAATAATTGCAATATTGCCAGGCAGTAGGCAATCTGAAATTAAACATCACAATAAACCTCTATCTGACTTCATCAATGACTATATTAATGAGAATCCTGAAACTGAAATAATTTTAGCCTTAAACAAGAAATCTGATCTTTTTGGGGAATTAGCTAAACTATCAAATAAAATAAAGGTAATTTTTAATTCAACTCAAAAAGTTCTATCTATTTGTAATTTAGCTGTTGTGGCTTCTGGAACAGCTACACTTGAGGCAGCCATTTTAAGTAAACCTATGGTAGTAATTTATAAAAGTAACTTTTTAAGTAATTTTATTCTTTCTAAATTTTTTCTTAAGACAAAATTTATATCTCTCCCTAATATTCTCTCTGAAGACAACATCGTTTTTGAACTTAGACAAAATCAGGTTACAGGGAGAGAAATCTTTGAAAAAGTTAAAGATACCTTTAAAAATAGAGAAAGTATCTCTAGCAAGCTCAGTTCTATAAAAGATAGTTTGCTGGTTTCGGATTCAGACAAATTCTCAAAAGCAATAAGTGACATAATTTCTAAATGACTACTTACCTTGCAGGAGTTGATGAGGTAGGAAGAGGCTGTATTTTTGGGCCGGTGATTGCAGCTGCTGTCATTTTAGGAAAATACCAAAATCCTGAATTAAAAGATTCAAAAAAACTTTCACCAAAAAAAAGAATTCAGTTGTGTAATGATATTAGAAGAGGTGCAAGCAAAGTTTCCATTGGAGAAGCATCTGTTGAAGAAATTGATAATCTGAATATAAAGGAAGCAAGTCTTTTAGCTATGAAAAGAGCTATTTTAGGTTTAAAGAAAAATAATATGGAAATTATTGTTGATGGAATACACACTCCCAAAATAAATTATCCTTGTAAGGCAATCATCAAAGCAGATGATAAAATTTCTGAGGTAATGGCAGCTTCAATAGTTGCTAAAGTCTTTAGGGATAGTTTAATGATTGATTTTGGAAGAAAATTTCCCGATTTCTCTCTTGAAAAAAATAAGGGATATCCAACAAAAGAACATTTAAATATTTTAAAATCATTGGGTCCTACGAAATATCATAGGAAAACTTTTAAACCTGTCTTAAATGCTAGATAAAAAATTTACACATCTCAATATTCATAGTGAGTATTCCATAATTGATAGCATCATAAAAATTGATCAACTTTCTGAAAAGGCAAAAAATTACAATTTTGAGAGCTTAGCAATTACAGACTCAGCCAATCTCTTTGGATTTCTAAAGTTCTATAAATCTGTAAGAGAACATGGAATAAAACCCATTGCTGGAGCTGAAATCAATCATGTAAAAGACAATTCATCCCATAATGAACACGCAAATCTAACTCTGATTGCTAAAAACCTAATAGGCTATAAGAATTTAATAAAACTCATTTCAAAATCCCAAATTTACGGAAAGAAATCAGGTATACCAGTAGTAGAGAGTAACTGGCTTGAAGAGAATTCTGAAGGGCTCATTGCTTTATCAGGTGGATTTAGAGGACACATTGGAAAGGCCGTTTTAGATTCAAATCATGATCTTTTTTTAAAAAGAATAAGGTACTTCCAAAAAATATTTGAAGAAAATTTTATTTTGGAAATATCTAGGATAAATAGGCCGCAGGAAGATATTTATAACGAATATATTCTTTCTAAAGCAGGAGAATTGGGATTGCCCGTTGTCGCAACAAATGAAGTTAGATTCCTTGATAGGGAAGACTTTGAGGCTCATGAAACAAGAGTTTGTATTCAAAATGGTGACGTATTAAGCGACTCAAAAAGAATGCGAGACTACTTTGAAGATCAATATTTTATGACCTCTGAGGAAATGTATGAAAAATTCAATGATATTCCAGAAGTTCTTTCAAATGCTTATGAATTATCTAGGCTGTGTAATTTAGAAGTTGAAACAGGCATTTATGTATTACCTGATTTTGAAACTCCTTTAAATAAATCTGCTGATGAATATTTAATCGATCTATCTAGAGAAAATCTCAAAGCTAAAATAAAAGATTTTTCTGATGAGGTTAAATCTGAATATTCAAATAGATTAGATTTTGAGTTAGATGTCATTTCAAAAATGGGGTACTCAGGTTATTTTTTGGTGGTATCTGATTTTGTAAATTGGGCACAAGAAAATAATGTTCCAGTTGGTCCTGGCAGGGGTTCAGGTGCAGCCTCACTAGTTGCTTATTGTTTAGGAATAACTGGAATAGATCCTTTGAAATATGGTTTGCTGTTTGAGAGATTCTTAAATCCTGACAGGATTAGTAACCCTGATTTTGATATAGATTTTTGCAAGGATGGAAGAGATAAAGTCATTGACTACGTAACTCAAAAATATGGAAAAGATGCAGTAGCACAAATATGTACTTTTGGAACGATGGCAGCACGTGCTGTAGTTAGAGATGTCGCAAGAGCTCAAGGAAAATCCTATGGTCTTGCAGATAGATTGGCAAAAATGATTCCTTTTTCTCCTGATATGACACTTGAAAAAGCACTAGCCAATAATGACCTTAAAAGAGCATTAAAAACCGATGAACAAGCTCAAGAAATATTCGACATGGCAAGAAAACTTGAAGGAATCATTAGAAATGTAGGAAAACATGCTGCAGGAGTGGTTATAGCTCCATCTCAGATAAACGATTTCTCCCCTCTTTACCTTGATGAGGCAACAAACACTCTAGCAACTCAATTTGATATGAAAGATATCGAATCTGTAGGTTTGCAAAAATTTGATTTTCTTGGATTAAGGACTCTTACAATTATTAAGGAGGCGTTGGAACTTATAAATAAAAAGAGGACTCAATTAGATCTAGAACTAATCGATTTAGATAACATTGACCTTGAAGATAGGATGACTTTTGATCTCCTGCAAAAAGGGCTAACTACTGCCGTATTTCAACTAGAATCTCGAGGGCTTAAGGAATATTTAGTAAAAATAAAGCCTTCATCTTTTGAAGATATTATTTCGGTTGTTGCTTTATATCGACCAGGGCCTTTAGATGCCGGCATGGTAGACACCTTCATAAAACGGAAGCATGGAACTGAAAAAACAGATTATCTTGGAGACAAAGATATAGAAAAGGTTCTTAAAAATACTTATGGCGTAATAGTTTATCAAGAACAAGTTATGCAGCTTGCTCAGGAGTATTCAGGCTTTTCTTTGGGACAAGCAGATCTTCTTAGAAGAGCGATGGGAAAAAAGATTCCTGAAGAGATGGAAAGACAAAGGCCTGAATTTATAAATGGTGCCTTGAAAAAAGGAAAAATAGAAAGGGCTGCAGAAGGACTGTTTGATCAGATTCAAACCTTTGCTGGCTATGGATTTAATAAAGCTCATTCAGCAGGATATGGGCTGATTGCATTTCAAACCGCATGGTTGAAAGCACATTATCCTGTAGAGTTTTTAAGTGCTGCTTTATCATCAGATATGGATGATACTGATAGAGTTAAATTGCTTTTGGATGATTGTAAGAACTTTGGAATAGAAATTCGCAAGCCCGATGTAAATGAGAGTCAATTGAATTTTATAAATCATGGCGATAATGAAATCTTATATGGTTTAGGAGCAATTAAAGGATTAGGTAAGTCAGCAATAGAAAATATTATTTTAGAGAGAGAAGGTAAGCCTTTTGAAAATTTATTTGATTTTTGTGCGAGAGTTGATTTAAGTAAGGTAGATAAAAGGGGTATTGAGCCGCTTATCAAAAGCGGTGCAATGGATTCATTTAATTTGTCTAGAAAAGAAATGTTGGAAAGTTTGGAAGATGCCATGAAGTACGCCAAACAAAATACCATGACTCAAGAAAGTGGAATTTCAGATTTATTTGGTGGAATAAGTGAAAGTAGTAACTTTATTCAATTTAAAAAGAGTAGCCGTGAGGATATAGGTAATTCTAAATTTGAATTCTCAGCACTAGGCTTTTATTTGAAAACCCATCCTGTTGAAGAACATTATTGGGAGTTAAAAAAACTCGGTACTCGGGAAATTCGAAATGTAATAGAAGAAACAGTAAATACGATTTCAGGTGTAATAGTTAGACAAAATAGGATACAAACAAGAAGAGGCCCATTAGTTTTTGCTACTTTAGATGATGGAACTGATCGGATTGAACTGATCATTTCATCTGAAGTTCTAGAAAGTTTTGAGGGCAATCTTAGTCCACAAACTATCTATCTCGCTACAGGGGATGTCACCTTTGAAAAAGATCCTCAAAAGAAAAATATAGGGCTACAAAAAAAAATGAGAGTTACAGATATTAAGTCTCTCGAAGTAGCAAGGATAAGATCTGTTACAAAGTTAAAAATCAATATTGAGGGGCAGGAACAAAAGGATGTCTTGAACATTGTAGAAAATTTAAAAGCGATAGCATTGGTAGAAAATAATTCACAAGGCAGTCAAATAGAAATGCAATATAATTTAGACTCAGGCTCAGCAAACATCGAACTGGATAAAGATTTTAGAATTCTTTTAAATGACGATAATATGGATAAGCTTGTTGAAAATTGTGGAAAAGAAAATATTGATTTCCAATATCGTGCGAGGTGACCGTGGCTTATACTTATTTAGAATTTGAAAAACCAATAAGTGATCTTGAAAATAAAATTGAAAACTTAAGAGATAGTAAAGATAACGATGAGAGCGTTCATCAAGAAATATCGTCTTTGAGTAATAAAATTGAAAATCTCACTAAAGAAATTTATGAAGACCTTTCGATCTGGCAAAAAGTCCAAGTAGCTCGACATCCTCATAGACCCCATTTTTCTGACTACATAGTAAATATTTTTACAGATTTCGATGAACTTCATGGAGATAGATTATTCGGTGATGATCAGGCTATTATTGGAGGTATTGCTAAATTTAAAGGCATTCCAGTTGTCATTATCGGCCATGAGAAAGGTAAGTCTACTGAAGACAAAATATCAAGGAATTTTGGCATGTCTCAACCAGAAGGTTACAGAAAAGCCTCTAGGTTGATGAAATTGGCAGAGGATTTTTCTATTCCCATAATCACTTTTATTGACACTCCAGGAGCCTATCCCGGTATCGAGAGCGAAGAGCGAGGTATGAGTGAAGCTATTGCTAAAAATTTAAGCATCATGTCTGGGTTAAAAGTACCGATAATTGTAATTATTACTGGTGAGGGAGGTTCAGGAGGTGCTTTGGCAATTGGGGTGGGAGACCATATATCAATGCTTCAATATTCAATTTATTCGGTAGCTTCTCCTGAAGCATGTGCTTCAATTGTTTGGAGAGATAATTCTAAGGCTCAAGAAGCCGCAGAGGCCATGAAACTTGATGCTAAAAATTTACTTGATTTTGGCTTAATCGATAACATAATCGATGAACCTCTTGGCGGTGCTCATAGAGATACAAAAAAAGCATCAGCTTTAATTGCCCAAGAAATTGATGATAATTTAAAACGCCTTACAGAAATCAGTATTGATGAGTTGATTGAAAAAAGGTATCAGAAAATTATGTCTTATGGATCAATTCAAAAGTGAATGGATTTTTCTGCCCTTTTAAAACCATTTATAAACGATAAAAATCAAAATATTTATATAGCACTGAGCGGAGGAGTCGATTCAGTAGTTCTTTTTAATGAATTAACTAAACTTAAAAAAGAAATTGGCTTTCATCTGACAGCAATTCACGTAAATCATAACGTTCAAAAAGACTCGCATGAATGGAAGGACTTTTGTGCTGAAATGTGTAAAGAAAATCAAATAAAGTTTGTTTCGCGAACTTTGAGAAAAAAAAATAAAAATATCTCAAATTTAGAAAAAAAACTTAGAGAAGAAAGATACAAAATTTTTCAAAATATTTTAGATAAAAATTCAATTCTGTTTATGGGCCATCATTTAGATGACGTGATAGAAACTTTTTTTCTAAGAGCAATGCGAGGAAGTGGAATTGATGGATTGAGTTCCATTCCCGAAGAAAGGTCATTAGGAGATGGAAAACTCATAAGGCCTTTTTTAAATGTTTCAAAAAGTGATCTTCTATTAAGAGCAAAAAAAGAGAAATTGAAATTTATTGATGATCCATCAAACAAAGACAATTCTTTTGATAGAAATTATTTAAGAAATATTGTTTTGCCAAGGATTGAAAAAAGATGGCCTTCATACAGGAAAAATCTAAATCAATTGACTTCAAATTTAAAAGAATCCAGCATTCTTATTAAAATGCAAGCAGAGAGAGATTTTAATGAAATAAAGTTGAAAAAAAATCTTATTTCCTTGGAAAAATTGCTTCGTCTTTCAAAAGTTAGACAAAAAAATGTTTTTATTTTTTGGATCAATCTCAACAAACTAAATTCACCTAACGCGAAAGTTATTAATTTATTTTTTGAAAAATTTATTAAAGATGAAAAGACACCTAAAGCAAAATATATTTGGGGAACGCCTTCAAAAAAAGGATCTGTTTGTATTACAAAAAATTCAAAAGAATTAAAGATTTCTCAATTATCGACTTAAGATTTTATTTATGCCATTAAGAATGGCTTTGTAAGAGGCGACAGTAGTATTTTGATCTATACCTGCTCCCCAGTTTGAAAAGTTTTTATTTTGAATTTCAATATATGCTGCTGCTGAGGCATCTGATCCTGATGAAATTGAATGCTGGTGATAATCAGAAACCTTAAAATCTGAAGATAAGCGAGTATTCAAAGCATTAATAAAAGCATCTATAGGACCGTTACCAGCGCCTTCAATAGTGATTTCTTTACCATTTTCGACTAATGAAAGTTTTATTTTATCTTTCTCTTTTGATGATTGAATTTCATGTGAACTATAAGAAATTCTGTTTGGATTGTTTGTTAAATAATTTTCTTCAAAGCTATGCCAAATTTCTTTAGAGTTTAGCTCTTTCCCTGTTTCATCAGCTTGCTTTTGAATAACCTGACTAAAATCTATTTGCATTCTTCTTGGTAAGGTAACCCCATAATCTTGTTCAAGAATATAGGAAATACCTCCTTTTCCAGACTGACTATTAATTCTAATGACAGCCTCATAGGTTCTTCCAACATCTTCAGGGTCTATCGGAAGATAGGGCACTCTCCATTTTGTATCATTGGAATTTCGCATTTCATCAAATCCTTTTTTAATTGCATCTTGATGAGATCCAGAAAAAGCAGTGAAAACTAAATCTCCGGCATAAGGATGTCTAGGATGCACGGGGAGCTGATTACAATATTCAACTTCACGCATGGTTTTATTGATATCAGAAAAATCAAGTTGAGGATCTACTCCTTGGGTAAATAAATTCAATCCCAATGTAACAATATCTACATTGCCCGTTCTTTCCCCATTTCCAAAAAGAGTTCCTTCAATTCTATCGGCTCCTGCCATGAGTCCAAGTTCAGCAGCTGCAACTGCAGTACCTCTATCATTATGAGGGTGAAGGCTGAGGACAATCTTATCTCTGTCTTTTAAGTTTTCATTCATCCATTGGATCTGATCAGCATAAATATTTGGGGTGGCAAGTTCCACTGTCGCAGGAAGATTTATTATTGTTTTGTTCTTGTTACCATTGTGCCAAATGTTATTTACTTCGTTGCAAACTTCTGCAGCATAGCTTAATTCTGTCCCAGTAAAGCTTTCTGGACTGTACTCGAATTGCCAATTTGTCTTGTTGTATTCTTCTGAAAGTTTTTGTACAAGTTCAGCTCCTTCTGTGGCAATTTTTGTGATACCAGCTTTATCTTTTTTGAAAACAACTTCTCTTTGAAGAGTTGAAGTAGAATTATATAAGTGAAAAATCACGTTTTTTGCTCCTTCGGTAGCTTCAAAGGTTCTATTTATTAAATGCTCTCTTGCTTGAGATAAAACTTGAATTTTTACATCAGCAGGAATCAAATTATCATCGACTAGTCTTCTTACAAAACTAAATTCAGTTTCGGATGCTGAGGGAAAACCAATTTCTATTTCTTTAAAACCCAATTCAACCAACATTGAAAAAAATCTAAGTTTTTTTTCTATACCCATTGGTTCAATCAGGGCTTGATTTCCATCTCTCAAATCAACGCTACACCAAATGGGAGCAGAGGTAACTTGATTCTTAGGCCAGCTTCTATTTTTAAGCTCAATCTTCTCAAAAGCTGAATACTTAGAAATACCGCTGTTATCTATTTTCTTCATAGTTATAAATTAACTTAAATGTGCTTATCATATAAGATATTTACAATGAAATCAGAGGAAAAGCTTTTGAAAGAAATGGGAATTTCTTCTTGGACTTTGAAAAAAAATTTTTTGTTCGACGGCAAATATGTATCTAAAAAAGATGTTAAAAATATCTCAACAGCAGATTTAAAATTTTTAAAGTCTTTATGCATTTCCTTTAGACAAGAGTTTCATGAGAATTATCCAGAGCTAATAATTGATTATTTGTCTTCAAAGAAAGTAGAAATTGATAGCTTTGATTCTTTGAAAAATATGTCTGTTGAAGAAAAAAAAGAGTTTTTGATTAACATTGAGAAAAATTAAAAAAATAAAAAAACGTTACCTTGAGCAAGTTTTTGGAATAGAACAGCTTTCTAACTCTACTCCTTGGAGTTACTCTAGTTTTCTTGATTGCATGAGAAAAGATTACGAATTTTATGTATGTTTAGAAGATGAGAAGGTTCAAGGATTCTTCATTGCAAGTTTTAGTTTATTGGAAGGACATTTACTGAATATTTCTGTCGCTCCAAACATGAAAAGACAAGGAATCGGAAATGAACTATTAAGAAAAGTAGAATCCATTGCGAATAAGTTTGGAATCAAAGAAATATTCTTAGAGGTCAGAGAATCAAACAAAGAAGCAATTTCTTTTTATAAAAACAATGAATTTAAAAAGGTTGGTTTGAGAAAAAATTACTACAAACTATTCGATGGGAGAGAAGATGCTCTTATTTTTTCAAAAAAGCTGAGAAATGATTCCTTTTCTTTAAAGCAAATCTTCTATATCTTGAGCAATATCTTTAGGTTCCGTATTAGGTGAGTAACGCTTAATTACCTCACCATCTTTATTTACTAAAAATTTTGTGAAATTCCATTTTATTGCCTTGCTTCCAAGCAAGCCTTTTTTTTCAGATTTAAGAAAATCATACAAAGGTTCAGCATTTTTTCCGTTAACATCTATTTTACCCATGACAGGAAAACTAGTTTGAAAGTTTATTGAACAAAATTCTTGAATTTCTTCGTTGCTTCCAGGCTCTTGGTTGCCAAATTGGTTACAAGGAAAAGCTAAGACAGAAAAATTTTTTTCTGAGTATTTTTTTTGCAACTCTTCTAAACCATCGTATTGAGGAGTAAAGCCACATTTGCTGGCTGTATTAACAATTAAAAGGGTCTTTCCCCTAAATTTTTCTAATGATACTGAATTATTTGCATTATCATTAACTGAAAAGTCATATAATGTTTGGCTCATAAAATTATTTTACCAGAAAAAAATTTAAATACTTTAATCAACGGGGAGAAGCAATCATGAAGTACAAAAAACTAGGTAATACAGACTTAGATGTAAGTCTTATTTGTTTGGGGACAATGACTTGGGGCCAACAAAATACAGAAGAAGAAGGTCATGAACAAATGGATTATGCTGTAGATAGAGGTGTTAATTTTTTTGATACCGCGGAACTTTATTCAATTCCGCCAAAGGCAGAAACACAAGGAAGTACCGAAACAATTATTGGTACTTGGTTTAAGAAAAACAATAATCGAGACAAGATTATTTTGGCTACAAAAGTTGCCGGTAGAAGTGGTATGGATTGGTTTAGAGGAGGAGAGACTAGACTTGATAAAAAAAATATAGAGGCTGCGATTGAAGGAAGCCTGAAAAGACTGCAAACCGATTATGTAGATTTGTATCAACTTCATTGGCCAGATAGACCATTGCCAATGTTTGGCGGGGGAGCAGGTCTTTACAAACACTATGACTTGGAAAGCATTGCAATTTCTGAAACATTGGAAGTTTTAAAATCTTTAGTTGATTCTGGAAAGGTAAGATATATAGGTTTATCAAATGAAACCCCATGGGGACTTTCAGAATTCATTAGAATTGCAGATCAAATGAATTTACCAAGAGTTCAGTCAGTTCAAAATGCCTATAATCTTTTAAATAGGACATATGAATATGGTATGTCTGAATTTTATTTTAGATCTGAAGTAGGTTTGTTGGCATACTCTCCGCTTGCTCAAGGATATCTATCTGGAAAGTATTTAAATGGTGCAAGACCTAAGGGTTCTAGAACTCAACTGTTTGGCAGAGGTCAAAGATATGAAACAGAATCTGCTGAAAATTCAATTCAAAAGTATGTAGATTACGCAAAAGAGATAGATATGGACCCTTCTGTAATGGCTAATGCCTTTGTTAATTCAAGAGATTTTGTAACATCCAACATTATCGGTGCTACGACAATGGAACAGCTGAAATTAGCTATAGATAGCTTTGAAGTTGAATTGAGTGAAGAAAATTTGACCTATTTGGATCAAGTACATGCGGCTTGCCCAAATCCATGCCCTTAATTGAATGAAATGGATTTGGCAGAAATATCATGATTTAGATAGCTCGCAGTTAATAGATATTTCAGAGTTAAGAAAATCTTTCTTTAAAGAAGACTCTAGGCAGGATCTAGCAAATGACGAATTCGATGAAATTAGTTTTCATCTTCTTGGCCTAATAGATTCTGATTTAATTGCATATGGGAGAGTAATTCCTCCGCATGGAAAATTTGTTAATCCTTATCTCAGTAGGATCATTGTTGCAGAAAAATATAGAAAAAAAGGCTTTGGAAAAGCCTTAGTAAATGAGTTGAGTAAAAAATCAAAAGATTTATTCTCCGATAAAATGACAAAAGTATCGAGCTTGGCTTCTACTTTGAGTTTTTATAAAAAAAATAATTTCATTGAAGATAAAAAGTTTATTGATGAAGCGGGGGTTGAGCATTTTATTTTATTGAAAAATGATTAATAAAAAATACGTTAACTTGGCGTTAATTGTTATTTTTTTTGTTTCTTTATTAATTTCTTTAAGCTCGGTAATTTTTGAAACTAATTTACAACTTGATCAAGCAATTGCTCGTGTTGGCGAAAAGGAAATAAGCCGCCAAAGGTTTGAAGAGATAATAAAAATTTTAGATGATCAAAGTAATTCACAATTGACTTTGGAAAAGAAAAATTTGATCCGAGAAAGGCTAATTGATGAGGAACTTTTAATTCAAAGAGCAATAGAGCTTGATTTGGTAAGAAATGACTCTTTGGTAAA
>ENA-OSEY01000070-OSEY01000070.1-marine-metagenome-genome-assembly--contig:-NODE-70-length-67402-cov-5.115559_pt1 | contig 67402 bp, 80 predicted proteins | sample MGYA00248465_ERZ534230 | MGnify/ENA primary metagenome ERZ534230 (study PRJEB26409, sample SAMN06344110) | marine metagenome | isolation source: Sea water from surface | place: Atlantic Ocean:Southern... | reverse complement strand
AAAAAAGCTAAACGTAAAGCTAAGAAAAAGGTAGCGAAGAAGAAAAAGAAGACTACTAAGAAAAAAGCTAAACGTAAAGCTAAGAAAAAGGTAGCGAAGAAGAAAAAGAAGACTACTAAGAAAAAAGCTAAACGTAAGGTTAAAAGAAGACGTTAATCTTAGTTAAGTAATTACGAAAAGGCCCTTTTCAGGGCCTTTTTTTTATTGTAAGAATAATTTGTATGCAGTATTAGACGATTCTTCATAGAAATTATAATTAAGACTTTTCAAGTGTTTTAATAATTTAGCATGCTCGAATCTATTAACTTGAAAGCCTATTAATACTCTTCCAAAATCTGCACCATGATTTCTATAATGAAATAAGCTTATATTCCATGCGCTACCGATTGAGTTGAGAAAATTTAGTAACTCTCCAGGCTTTTCAGGGAATATGAATCGAAATACAAATTCTGTATGGCTAGAATTTGATGAACCTCCCACCATATATCTGATATGCAGTTTAGCCATCTCATTATCTGTAAAATCTTTCACTTTATAACCATTTAATTTAAGCTTTTTCAATACATTTTTCTTTTCATCTTTTCCATCGGATATTTTTATTCCTGCAAAAACATTCGCTTTCAATGTGTCGGAATATCTATAATTAAATTCTGTAATAGATCTCTTGCCTATAACGGAACAGAATTTTTTAAAACTTCCTGGAACTTCAGGTATCTCAACTCCAACTAACATCTCATTAAGCTCCCCAAGATCTGCACGCTCTGAAACATGCCTTAATCTGTCAAAATTCATATTGGCGCCACAAAATATACATATAATGTTTTTATTAGAGATATTATGAGTTGATAAATACTTTTTAATGCCGGCAAGTGATAGTGCTCCAGCCGGCTCAGCAATAGTCCTCGTCTCATCATATAAATCTTTAATTGAGGCGCAAATTTCATCCGTAGTAACAAGCAATGATGAATCAACATATTTTTTTGTGAGTGCAAACGGAAGTTTTCCAATTTGCTTTACTGCAACACCATCCGCAAAAATACCTACATCTTTTAAAACGACTCTTTTACGTTTTATGAAAGCTTGGTTATAACAGTCAGAATCTTCAGGTTCAACTGTAATAATCTTTGTCTTAGGGCTGTGAACAGAAAAGTATGTTACTATCCCTGCCAACAAACCGCCGCCACCAACAGGAACGAATATATAATCAGGCTTATTGTCAACTTGTTGAAGAATCTCCATTGCCATAGTGCCTTGACCTGAAATGACATCTTCATCATCATATGGATGAATAAAATCTAATTTATCCATTTTAGATTTTTTAACAGCATATGAATATGCGTCATCATATGAGTCACCATGGAGAATTACTTTTGCTTTTAGTAGCTTCACGGCATCAACTTTTATAAGTGGCGTTGTTTTGGGCATCACAATAACAGCCTTTATTCCAAGCTTTAAGGCAGACATGGCAACTCCTTGAGCATGATTGCCAGCAGATGCAGCAATTATTGATTTGATTTTCTTCTTATCTATGAGGTTTTTGATTTTTACATAGGCGCCTCTGAGCTTAAATGAGAATATTGGCTGTAAATCTTCTCTTTTGATAAAAATGTTATTATCCAACTTTCGAGATAAGTTTGATGCCTTCTCGAGAGGAGTTCTTATGGCAATGTCATAGACACATGTTTTTTCAATTTTGTTAACAATAGATTTAAGTATTTTTAATGACATCAATATCTCTCATTTAATGTATAATTATCTGTAATACTAATACAAATAACTAAAAAATTCATGGACCAAGATGATAAAAAGAACTTAGTTGCTGAAGCTGCCTTAGATTATATTCAAAGCGGGGATATTCTGGGAATTGGTTCAGGTAGTACAGTGAATAAATTTATAAATCTTCTCGGTTCCGTTAAAAACAAAATAGAAGCCTGTGTATCGTCCTCACAAAAGTCTACAGAATTACTTCATAAAATGAAAATACCAGTAATAGATTTGAAAGAGTGTGGCAGGATACGCCTTTATATTGATGGAGCCGATGAGGCAAATTCTCATAAAGAGCTTATCAAAGGTGGTGGTGGAGCACTTACAAGAGAAAAGATATTAGCTCAATCAAGTGAAAAATTTATTTGCATTATAGATGAATCTAAAGTTGTTGATAAACTTGGTAAATTTCCACTTCCTATTGAAGTGATACAATTGGCGCAAAGTAAGATTTCTCTTGAAATGATTAAAATTGGTGGTCGTCCTGTTTATCGAAACCAATTTATTACTGATAATGGCCATATTATTATTGATGTGCATGATTTAGATATAAACGAGCCGATGGCACTAGAAAAAAAAATTAATCACATGCCTGGTGTAATCACTAACGGCATATTCTCCATAAGATCTGCTGATGAGATTTTGATCGCTACTGATAGCGGAGTGATAAAAAGATAATCTTAACGTTTAGAAAATTGGGTAGCTTTACGAGCTTTTCTGAGACCTACTTTCTTTCTTTCAACTTTTCTAGCATCACGAGTCATGAAGCCCTCTCTTCTTAGTATTGGAAGTAAATCTGACTGATATTTAACCAATGCTCGCGTAAGACCATGGACTATCGCCCCGACTTGGCCAGTTTGACCTCCGCCACAAACAGTGATTTTTAGATCTACTTTCTGAAGTAACTGAGATTTTTCTAGAGGTGACAACATATACGACTTTAGTGATTTTGATTTAATGAAATCATCAAGCTCTCTTGAATTAATTTTAATCACACCAGTGCCCTCGTTTAAATAGACTCTTGCGCTTGAGGTTTTTCTTCTTCCTGTTCCGTACGATATATGCATTAGATTTCTAGTTTTGTTGGATTTTGTGCTTGATGACAATGCTTATCATCATCAAATATTTTTAGTTTCTTAATCATATCTCTGCCTAATGGATTTTTTGGCAACATACCTTTTACCGCATTTTTGATTACAAAAGATGGATTTTTTGTTAAAGCCTTAGAGAGAGGTGTCTTTTTCATATTACCAATGTACCCCGTATGTTTGTAGTAAATTTTATCATTAAGTTTGTTACCTGTTACAGCTATATTCTTTGCATTGATTACCACAATATAGTCACCATTGTCTTTATATGGCAGATAAGTGGGTTTATGCTTACCACGTAGCACAGTGGCTATTTTAGTGGCAAGACGACCTAATACGGCGTCCTGTGCGTCGATTATAAACCATTCTTTTTTATTTACAGATTCTGTCTTCATAATTTCAGTATCATGATTTTACGCACATCGACGAATCTATACAAGAAATTTATATAATTATTTTACTTAGAACTTATTAATGTTTTAATGTAGTTATGAAGAAAATAGAATTTATGGATTTATTTATAAATGAGCTCGACTATGCTCTTGGGGTCCTAACACGAAAAGACAAAAAAAATATCCCAGCTGATGATTCTATGGACAAATCAAATCAGAAAAAATCAATTAACGTAATGAGGGTTAACCATATGGGCGAAGTATGCGCTCAAGCACTTTATCGAGGACAAGCATTTACAACTAGGGATAAAGAGATTCGAGAGAAATTATACGAGATGTGTAACGAAGAAAAGAATCACTTGGATTTATGTAGAGAGCGTCTCGATGAACTGGGAGGAAACAGCAGTATCTTAAATACAGCTTGGTATACCTCTTCGTTTTTGCTCGGTTGCATTGCTGGTGCGACAAGCAAAAAATGGGGGTTAGGCTTTATAGAGGAAACTGAGAGGCAAGTAGGCACTCACTTAGATGAATATATTGAAAAACTTCCTGATAATGATAAAAGAAGTAGAGAAATATTAAATAAGATAAAAGTTGACGAAGAAAAGCATAAGAAATCAGCTAAAGAAATTGGCTCAAGAGAATTACCCGAACAAATAAAGTTTGGAATGAATTTCTTTTCTAAAATCATGAAAAATATCTCTTACCGTATATAGCAAATAAAAGATTAGATATAAGAGCAATATTTTTCTCTGAGTTTTTTATAATAATTATCTACATCTTTTTCTTTCAAATTATTATATAGATCCGATAATTTCTTATTCAATTGTTCTTTTTGAAGCAAGTAATGCAAATGACTTGAACCTGTTGACTTAACAGAATCTACATCAATAATTTTGATATATTTATTTGCTGAATCTGAATAATAATCAAAGGTAAATGTTTTCAAGAAATTTTCATTTAAATCAATGTCATGACCTCTCCTCAAACAATCAAGAGATATTATTTCAGGTAAAAAATTTTTAAAATAAGTATTTGAACTATTCATAATATACTCAAGTGAGTCAAAAACATTTGCTTTTGTGCAAGAGCAAATATGAATTTCTAATCGGATGATGAAGAAGTTTTTAACTCTTGTTTCCAGGTATGTATGATATGTTATATGGCTTTCTTTAAGATGAAGTGTTCCAGAATTTGCCAGTTCGACATTAGCTTGAATTAAAAGTGCCGAGCTATCACCAAAAGGGTCAAAATTGTGAGTCGATTCAGTCAGAATTTGTGCATTTATTCCTTTCGCAACAGATCTGAGGATATCTAACAAATTATTATTTGAATACTTTTTATGAATTGCTTCATTCAAATGAGTCTTATCGCTGATGTAAAATCCCTCATACGTATTTACTATTAGCGTTGTACTTGTGTTACTGATATCTACTATCATTTGTCAGATATTTTGGGTATCCAGATTATCTGCACTATATTCTGATCAGGATCATTGCAGTAAAAACTTCTCGACCCATCTCTATGGTCTTTAATCTCTTGATGAATTCTGACTTTATTATTGGTTATATGATTATACCAAAGGTCAACATCAGATTTTTGTCTTACAACAATTCCAAAATGGTCAAGGGTATTCGTGTTATTTTTGCTAGACACTTCCTCAGAATAATGCAATGCAAGGTTGTCATGACCATTTGTTAAGTAGATATTATTAGAATCCGGCTCCCAATCAATTTCCATTTGTAAAATTTCATGATAGAAATATTTGCATTCTTGAATATTTTTAACCCTCAGGGCTATGTGTCTAATTCCTAGTGTTTTATTTAACATTTCCTACTAGTTCTCTCAAGTTTTTTGATGGATTTTGAGATGTTACTAAACTTTCTCCAATAAGAAAAGCATCAACGCCACTCTTTTTAAGCTTATCTAATGTTTCTCTGTCTTTAAGTCCACTCTCGCTAACAAGTATTATGTTACCATTTTTGAGTTTAGATAATTGTGTTGTTGTATTAATATCAACTTCAAAAGTTTTTAAATTTCTATTATTAATTCCAATTAAATATGCTTCATTCCTTAATGCTATATGCATCTCATCTAACGTATGAACTTCAACCAAAGCTTGTAAATTAAGTTTTTTGCACATCTGGAGTAATAACCGTAGTTTCTTTTCTTCCAAACATGCAACTATTAATAAAACACAATCCGCTCCATGATACTTAGATTCTAATAATTGATATTCATCGATAATAAAATCTTTTCTCAATACAGGAATAGACACGTTTTCTTTAACTAATTGCAAATCGCGAATGTTGCCTCCGAAGAATTTCTCATCCGTGAGCACCGATATGCATGCAGCTCCGTTGTCTTCATAAATTTTACTAAGTACTTTTACATCCAATTTTGAATCTAAATTTCCTTTACTTGGGGATTTTCTTTTAATTTCAGCTATTATTGGATTTGATCCGTCTTGAGATACGTTTTTAAGCCTAGAGAGAAAATTATAATTATTACTTTGCGTTTTTATCATATTATCTAATTTATACTTTGTTGATGATTTAAGATTTTCAACTTCTATAATTTTATTTTTGATAATATTTTCAAGCATCTTCATATGACTGTGTTAATGTAATGAGTTCTTCTAATTTATCTCTAACTAATGATTTATCAAGAGCTTTGCGACATAATTTTATGCCCTCAGAAATGGAGATGTCGTCGTATGCAATTGATAAAAGGAAAGCTGAATTCAGAATACTGATATCTCTAGCTGGTCCGGGCTCATTATTAACAACACCTCGAAACATGTTAACACTCTCGTCGATACTGGATACTCTTATGTCATCAATTTTTGACCTTGAGATATCAAAATGATCTGATGGGTCAAAATCATAGGATTCTATCTTATGATTTTTTAGTGAAGTTATTGAAGTTAGATCAAATAAACTTACTTCATCAAGACCGTCATTTGAGTGTACAATTTTAGCTCGCTCTGTGCCTAAGTTAGATAATGTCTCAGCAATGACCTTCATGTACTTTGAGTCATAAACACCTATCAATTGCTTTTTTGCTCCAGCTGGGTTTGTTAGAGGACCTAGGAGATTGAATATAGTTTTCTCAGGTGCTATCTCTTTTCTAGATTCAGCAACATATCTCATTGAAGAATGATGGAGTGGTGCAAACATAAATCCAAAATTTAACTTTTCAATACAATTACTTACAGCTTCCGGCGATAAATTTATTTTTATACCGACACCAGATAGCAAGTCTGCGCTACCCGAGTTACTAGTGATAGATTTATTGCCATGTTTGGCAACACTAACCTCACAACATGATGCGATTAATGAAGATGTCGTAGATATATTGAAAGTATGCATAGCATCTCCACCTGTTCCGCAATTATCTACAATATTCTTCTTACATATGACTTTTTTGGATACTTTTCTCATAGATTCAGCAAAACCTGATAGTTGAGGAGCATCAAAGCCTACATTATTGAATAATCTTAGAATTTTTGTAATTACATCTTTGTCTACTCCTCCGCTAAAAACTTTATTTACAAAAAAACTACACTCAGAGCGAGATGGTTGTTGACCGCTCTCTAAAATATCTACTATTTTTTCTATGTTATTCATAAATTGATAAAGTTAGCTAAAATCGTTTTGCCGTCAGTAGTCAGGATTGACTCTGGATGGAATTGTAACCCGAATATTTTTAAATCTTTATGTCTAAGAGCCATAATTTCTCTGATGCCGTCATCATTTGACTCCGCTGTTATTTCCAAACAATCTGGGAAAGACTGTTCTTCTATGACTAATGAATGGTATCTTGTAGCAATAAAATTTTTCTCTACTCCTACGAATATAGAATCTCCGAAGTGTTTTATTTCAGACGTCTTGCCATGCATAATTTTTTTTGCTTGTACTATTTTACCACCAAACGCCTTACCTATACATTGATGTCCAAGGCATATACCTAAGATTGGTAGCTTATTTTTGAATTCTCTTATCAAATCGACAGATATGCCTGCTTCGTTTGGTGTGCAAGGACCAGGAGAGATAATGATTTTGTCAGGAGACATTTTTTTAATGTCATCCAATGTTATTTCGTCATTCCTTTTAACATTTACAGTTACACCAAGTTCTCCTACATATTGAACTATGTTGTATGTAAATGAATCATAATTATCAATCAGTAAAATCATTTCTGTCTATTTCTAGTATTATTATATGCTTGTATAATAGCTTTGCCCTTGTTAATTGTCTCTTCCCACTCTAATTCTGGGACAGAATCATACACAATTCCAGCGCCACATTGAATATTAAGCTTGTTATCTTTTATCACACAAGTTCTTATAGCGATAGCAGTATCCATATTCCCATTCCAACCTAAATATCCAATAGCCCCGGCGTATATTCCCCTTTTAAGTGGCTCTAACTCGTAGATTATCTCCGTTGCTCTTATTTTAGGGGCTCCAGAGACGGTACCCGCAGGAAAAGATGCCTTGAGCACATCAATGATACCAGCTGTTTTTAAAACTTTACCTGTGACGTTAGAAACCATATGCATTACATGAGAGTACTTCTCAATAATCATTTTATCAGTTAGTCTGACAGAACCAATCTCTGATACTCGTCCTACATCATTTCGGCCAAGATCAATTAACATAAGATGTTCAGCAATTTCTTTAGGATCGTTAAGTAGGTCTTTTTCGAGTTTTGTATCATCAGCTTCGGTCTTACCTCTGGGTCTTGTCCCAGCTATCGGTCTGACTGTTATAGTATCATTTTCTAATCTTACCAATATCTCAGGTGATGAGCCTATAATATGAAAGTCTCCAAAGTTAAGATAATACATATACGGAGACGGATTTAGTTTTCGTAATTCACGATAAAATTCAATTGGGCACTCATTGAAATCTATGGAAATTCTTTGAGATAAAACAACCTGCATTACATCACCATTTGTAATATACTTTTTTGCAACACCAACAGACTCTATAAATTTTTCTCTAGGGAAATGATAAGTTAGTTTATCATCTTTAGACAATTCTCGAGTTCGATGCTCTATTGCGTTCTCCTTAGAAGATAAGGCATGATTCTCAATCGATTTTATAATTTCATCAATTTTTGATAAAGATTTGCCAAAGTCATTTAATGATGGATCAGATATAACAATGATGTGAATCTTATTTTTAAGTTTATCGAATATTAGTAAATCTCTAGATATTATTAATTTAATATCAGGAGTCTTTAATAGGTCTCTCTGGCTGGAAATCTGTATATTTGGCTCAAATATTTTTACAGTATCAAAACCAAAATAACCTACAAGTCCTCCCTGAAATTCGGGAAGATTGTCAGCACAGTGAACTTTTAAATTTTCATTATATTTTTGTATCCATTCTATAGGGTTGTCTGTGTTAATCTCTGTTGTTTTACCAGATTCATGTAAATATAGCCTTCCCTCTATCAGCTCTATATAATCTTGAGATGGTAAACCAATAATCGTATATCTGCTCCATTTTTTACCACCCTCTATAGACTCTAAAAGATAGGAGTAGCTTTTATCAGAAATTTTTTCGTATATATTGATCGGATCAATATTAAAACTCTCAAGAGTTTTAGATACTGGGATGCGTTGATATCCTTGTGCAACAAAGTTTAAAAATTCTTTTTTATCCATTTTTTATTTTTTTATTTCAGCTAGCTGACCTTTCATTGCTTTGATAGTTGCTGCGTAGTCATTAGATTTGAAAATTGAAGAACCAGCAACAAATGTATCTGCTCCTGCGTTAGCAATCTTTGCAATGTTATCGATTGTAATGCCCCCATCAACCTCTAGCCTTATCTCTTTTTCAACTGAGTCTATTAATTTTCTTACTTGCTCAATTTTTTTATAAGTACCCTCTATGAAGCTTTGACCAGCAAAACCAGGATTAACTGACATTAGCAGAATCATATCCACATCATCAATACAATTCTCAAGACAGTGTACAGATGTAGCGGGGTTTAAGACAATCCCAGGCTTACAACCTGATTGCTTTATAAGATTAATAGTTCGATCAATGTGTTCAGAGGCCTCAGGATGGAAAGTGATGTAATCCGCGCCTGCTTCTGCAAAATCTGGGATAATTCTATCGACAGGTTTGATCATTAAATGAACATCTACGGGCACAGTAATTCCATAAGATTTCAGAGACGAACAAATTATTGGGCCAAATGTTAGATTCGGAACATAGTGGTTATCCATAACATCAAAATGTATTAAATCTGCCCCTGCTTTAATCACGTTGGAAACGTCTTCACCCAATCTTGAAAAATCTGCAGACAGTATCGAAGGTGCAATCTTATAATTATTCATTAATTACCTTTAGTTATCTAATGCTTATATGTTATCAGAGATATTAATTATTTTATAATTTTCATGATACTATATATGGACGATTTATGGAGTTACAAACAATTTATGGAGTTACAATATGTTTAGGTTTAAAGTTTTACTAATCAGTTTTATATTAGTTAGTGGTGTCGCAGCTCAAGCTGAAGTTCACGAAGTAAAAATGCTCAGTAATCTCAAAGGTCAGTCTATGGTTTTTGAACCACCTGTGATTAAAGTCAAACCGGGGGACTCAGTTAAATGGATTGCCTCAAATCCAGGTCATAATGCTGCCTCAATTGATGAAATGTTACCCGAAGGAGCTCAATCATGGAACGGTGGATTAAATGAAGAGTTGGTTGTTAAATTTGATAAAGAGGGAGTATACGGATATAAATGTACACCTCACTATATATTAGGAATGGTAGGCTTAGTTGTAGTAGGAGATGGTTCGTCAAACTTTGATCTTGTATCGAAAAAAGCATTGGAAATACAAGAAAACTTCGCTGTGAATAAAAGTAGATTCTCTGAATACCTCGAAAGAGCCAAATAATGACAACTGGTCAAGAGAACCAGTTAAAAGGATTTGATTTAATACACAAAGGAAAAGTCAGAGACATTTATAGATACAAAAGCAATGAAATTCTCATAATTACAAGTGATAGAATTTCAGCCTTTGACTTTATTTTTAATGATGAAATTGATGGGAAAGGAAAAATCCTAACGTCATTGACGAAATATTGGTTCAGACAAACAAAAGATATAATAAAAAATCATTTAATTGATGAAATACCAAAATTAGAAAATCAATTATTGGACAGAGCTATGCTTGCGCGTGAGGCTAGAGTAATACCCTATGAAGCAGTTGTTAGAGGTTATCTTACTGGTTCGGCATGGAATGAATATAAAAGTAATCAAACAATTGGTGGAGTTAATGTAAAGAGTGGATATAAAGAATTTGATGCTCTTGTAAACCCAGCTTTTACTCCAACTACAAAAGCAAAGGTCGGTGATAAGGATAAACCAGTTACATTTAAACAAATGGAGAATGATCTGGGAGAGGATCTAGCAAGGCAAATTAGAGAATATAGTATAAAACTTTTTGAATTTGCACGAAATTCATATGAAAAGAAAGGAGTAATTCTTGTTGATACGAAATTTGAATTTGGATTAGATGCTGATAACAAATTAATGCTAGTCGATGAAATTTTCACTCCAGATTGCTCACGATTCTGGATGAAGGATGATGTAGATAACAAAGTGTACAATCCATATGATAAACAGATTTTTCGAAACTATCTATTAGAGATGAATTGGGATAATGAACAAATGAAGCTATCTGAAGATATCAAGAATAAATTGATTGACAACTATGAGAAGATATATAACAAAATAGTAAATGCCTAACAAAAAACAAAAAAAAATATTAATGTGCGGCACAAACACTGATGTAGGAAAAACTTATATCACTAATCTGATTATTAAAAAAATTATGTATCAGCGTAGAGTCGGCGCTTATAAACCAATAGAATCAGGTTGTAATAAAAAGAGAGGATCTCTTGTTCCCAATGATGCAAAAATCTATTTTGATACACTCAAAGGACAACTACCACTAGATATTATAAATCCATATAGGTTCCAGCCACCTATATCTCCACGAAGAGCAATAAAACTCGCAAGAAAAAAAATCTATAATAAAGATCTGACATCGCATTTAATTAACTTTGCTAATTGCGACTATCTATTCATTGAAGGTGCTGGTGGCATTTGCTCTCCTCTGACACTTGATGGTTTGAACATAGATGTTATGAAAAAAATAGGAGGGGATGCTATTCTAGTTGCAAAAGATGAAATAGGTGTCATCAATAACGTTTTATTGTCAATCAGTAAACTTAGATTATATAAAATCTCGATTCTGGCAATTGTTTTAAATAAAATTCAGCCAGCACAGCCACAAGGAATGAATAACAAGAGAGAACTTGAGGAGTTCACTGATATTCCTATAATTCAATTTGTTAATAAAAAGAAAAATAAAACTGCTCTAGACTCCCTGGCTAAATTAATTATTTAACTAGATATCTGTCATAATTCTCCTACCGAAGCTTTTGAACACAGCATTGCTCGCTCAGATAATTTTTTTTGCGCATCCTCAACGTTCGAGTCTTTACCTGACCAAATATTAAGAGCAGATTGTTGAATGGCTCTAGCATAAGAAAATGTTACTCTCCATGGATGATTCGAATTAATTTTATTCATAATATTTAAATGATTTGTCGATTCATCATCTGTTTGCCCACCCGATAAAAATGCTACTCCTCCTAGATCATCTGGACATTTATCTTTGAGGCAATTAATAGTCATCTCGGCCACTGTTTCAGGGGCTGCCCTGTTTGTGTTCTTATCGCCGGAAATTACCATGCTTGGTTTTAAAATCGTACCACTAAGTTGAACGTTGAGTAGATTTAGTTGTTCAAATAATATATCGAGTGTTTGTCTCGTGTATTTATCACATGTTTCAATTGAGTGATCCCCATTAATAAGTATTTCCGGTTCAACAATTGGAACAAGATTATTCTCTTGGCATAAAGAGGCATATCTTGCCAGTGAATTACAATTAGATATGATACAAGCATCAGATGGTATATTTTTACCTATAGTAATCACAGCTCTCCACTTACAAAACTTCGCGCCCAAATCTGCATAGTTTTTCAACCTATCTCTCAGATTACCAAGCCCTTCGGTCACTTTTTCATTTTCATGATTTGAGAAGTCTTTTGCACCAGTATCGACCTTTATTCCAGGTAATATGCCAATTGAATTGAGATAATCTCTAAAATACTCACCGTTACTCATTTTTTGGTGGAAAGTCTCGTCAAACAAGATTGCTCCGCTTATATAATCACTTAAATTAGGGGTAGTAACTATAAGCTCTCTATATCTCCTTCTGTTATTTTCAGAGTCCTCAATACCAACTCCTGCAAACCTTTTCGCACAAGTAGGAGAGCTCTCATCCATCGCCAATAAACCTTTTGGCTTAGACATCATTTTTTCTGCATTTTCCTTTAAGATTTTATCGTTCATATGTTCTCCTATCACTCAACTTCAACTAAATTTCCTACCTCTACAATTTTCATGGCATTTGTACCACCACTTGTGCCCATTAAATCTCCCTTTGTGATTATAACAAAATCACCCTTTTTAACAGCTCCCCATTCAACCATTAAATCTATCACTTGTTTATTAGCTCTAGCGTGATCATATTCTATTGTGTTCAGCTTAATAGAATATACTCCTTTGTAAAGACAGATTCTTCGACTGGTATAATCATTTTGAGTCATTGCGTATATGGGTATGCTTGATTGAACTCTAGACATCCACATGGGAGTAGATCCGGTTTCTGTTAAACATGCAATAGCTTTAATTTGACTGCTCGCTGCAGCGTGAACAGCAGACAGTGCTATGATTTGGTCAACTGCATTTATATTCTCTGCTCTACGATCAAGTTTTATGATTTTAGTATTTGTTTTCTCGGCTATGTCGCATATCCTTGTAGCTTCATGAACAACATCGCTTGGATATTTACCTATGGCAGTTTCAGCTGATAACATTATAGCATCAGCTCCAGATGTGACTGCATTAGCAACATCGAATACCTCTGCTCTAGTAGGAACCCTGTTATTTATCATAGATTCCATCATTTGGGTTGCAACAATTACTATCTTATCTAGTGAAATACTTTTTCTGATGATTTCGTCTTGAACAGCTGGTAATTGCTCAATGCCAATCTCTACACCTAAATCACCTCTGGCAACTAAGATTCCATCACTCGCTTTGGCAATTTGATCAATTTTTTTAAGAGCCTCTGCTCTTTCAATTTTAGCAATTATTCCTATATTCTTCTTCTTTAATATCTTCCTAACTTTCATGATGTCTTTTTCATCTTTTACAAATGAAACAGCAATATAGTCAATATCCAAAGATAGTGCTTGTTTAAGGTTAGATAGGTCTTTATCGGTCAAACCTCTTAATGGCAATCCTCCGCCTTTTTTGTTTACGCCTTGATTTGGTTTTAATACTCCACCTCTTATAACATTAGTTAAAATTTTGTTACCATTTATTTTAACTATTGCGAGTTTGATTAATGCATCACTCAACAGTAGCTCATCGCCGACTTTTACATGTTTTGCTAGTGATTTATAGGAAATACCAACCTCTTTAGATGTTCCTTTATCTAAAGGTAACGAGCCATTTAATGTAAATTTTGTAGATGACTTAAGATGAATGTTTTTTTTCTTAGAAAAGGAACCTATTCTTATTTTTTGACCTTGCAAATCCAGCAATGATGCTACTGGTCTTTTAGCTTTTATTGATTCATCTTTGAGTATACTAAGAATTTTTTTTGCATCATCTATTGTTGAATGAGATAAATTTATTCTAAATACATCTGTACCTCCAACAATCATTCTATTAATCATAGAAGGAGAACAGGAAGCTGGTCCAATAGTTGCAATTATTTTAGTTCTTTTTTTCATTTATTATCTAAACCTAATTTTGTGAGTATTGGCATATTACTACCTTCGAAAAACTTCATTAGCGCACCTCCGCCCGTTGATAAAAAAGAAAACTGATCATTTAAACCTAATTTCTCTATCACTGGTACTGTATCCCCACCACCGATTGCAGAAAAACAATCTACATTGGCTATTATTTTAGCAATTTCTGATGTTCCCTTGTCGTATGGAGCTTTTTCAACATAACCAAGCGGTCCATTCCAAAAGATAGTCTGACAAACTCTCAGTATTTTTGTGTATTTCGATATTGAATCAACACCTACGTCTAGTATTTTATCGTTTGATTTTACCATAGAAATATCTTTAGTTTGAGGGTTTTCTAATACACCATCTACTGCACAAACTACATCATCTGGAAAAACAATTTTTTTACGATTTTCGGAGTTTAAAATTTTTTTTGATTCATCCAAGAAAGATGGTTCGCAAAGAGATGTGCCTATATTGTATCCTTGAGCCTCTAGAAAAGTATTTAAAATACCGCCTCCAAGTATAACGTGATCAGATTTTTCAAGAAAAGTATTTAACAAGGTTAATTTTGTAGAAATTTTAGCACCAGATACTATTGTACAGAGCGGCTTGCTAAAATTCTTAAGCAATTTCTGAGCATTTTTAATTTCTGATATCAAAAGAGGTCCGGCAGAATAATCGATATAGTTTGATACCCCATAAGTACTTGCCTCTTTTCTATGAGCTACACCGAAAGCATCAAAGACGAAAATATCTCCCAATTCTGATATTTTCCTAGACAAGCCTTCGTCATTAGATTTTTCTCCGCTAAGGAAACGTGTATTTTCACAAAGTGTTATTGTTGGTGTATCGTCACGTAAATTAGCTAGCCACTCTCTCTCAAATTTAATGTCCTCATCAAGATTCTTAGCAAGATAGGCATAAATTGGCTCTAAACTCAAAGATTCATCAATTGTACCCTCTTCTGGTCTACCTAAGTGTGATAAAATTATTAATTTATTACCGACTGATCTGAGAGCCCTAATTGTTTCTAAAGATTTTCTTAATCGAAAATCATTTATTATTTTTCCGTTTTCTATTGGGACATTTAGATCTAGTCTTAATATAACTGTCTTATTTTTTATAGATTCAAAATCTACTAGATTAGGCATTTTGCTTTAAAATTCGTGACACATCTAACATTCTATTAGAAAATCCCCATTCGTTATCATACCAAGCACATATCTTGATAAAATCACCATCCATCTCACGCGTAAGACTTTCGTCATAAACTGATGAATAAGAGGTGTGGTTAAAGTCAGTGGAAACTAAAGGTTCTGATGTATAACCTAAAATTCCTTTCAAATTAGTTTCTGAAGCTTCTAATAATGAATTATTGATTTCATCTACTGATGTTTTTTTTAATGTATTAAAACATAAATCTACAATAGAAACATTTATGGTAGGTACTCGAATCGCAAAGCCATCAAGCTTTCCCTCTAAGTCTGGTAAAACCAAGCCAACAGCAGATGCAGCGCCGGTTTTTGTTGGTATCATTGATTGTGTAGCTGATCTTGCTCTTCTTAAATCTGAGTGATAGACATCTGTTAAGACTTGATCATTTGTAAATGCATGTATTGTTGTCATTAATCCTGATTTAATAGTAAATTCTTTATGAATATTATTAATCAAAGTAGCAAGACAATTTGTTGTACAAGATGCATTCGAGATGACGGTGTGAGATTCATTTAATATGTCATGATTCACTCCATATACTATAGTAGCATCTACCTCTTTTGCTGGAGCGGATATAATGACTTTTTTAGCACCGGCTGAAATATGTGCTGATGATAGTGACTTTGATGCAAAAAAACCAGTACATTCAAGCACTATATCCACAGATAATTTTTTCCATGGCAAATTAGATGGATCTCTCTCACTATACACAGAAATTTCATCTGAATTGTCTACTATAATTTTATTTTTTTCAGATTTAACATCAAGTTTAAATTTTCCATGAGCTGTATCGTACTGTAACAAGTGTGCGTTAGTCTCACTATTTCCCAAATCATTTATAGCTACAATTTTTATATCGGAGTATTCCTCATTTTCATATTTTGCACGAAGAATATTTCTACCTATTCTTCCAAACCCATTTATAGCCACATTTATAGTCATTACTTTTTCCTATTTTTGTTAATTAGTTTTTTCATTCTTGAGATTATATTTTTTGAGCTAAATCCAAAATAACTCATTACATCATCACCAGGTGCTGATAGACCAAAGGTAGTCATAACTACTTTATCACCGTCTTTACCTATAAACTTGTCCCAGCAATCACCTACACCTGCCTCCACTGCAAGTATATTTTTAGTATCAGTCAATACTTTGTTGCGGTAAGATTTAGACTGAGTTAGAAAAGTCTCAATACATGGCATTGATACTACTCTGACGAATATTTTATCTTTTTCCAATTCCTTAGCAGCATTTATACTGATGTATAGTTCTGATCCTGTAGATATAATTATGCCGTTTAATTTATTTTTAGGTTCAAAAATAATATAACCTCCTCTAGTTATATTTTTTTTCTGCTGCTCGGTTCTATGAATCTGAGGAAGTGATTGTCGTGATAAGACGATTGATGACGGACCATCCTGTTTATGTAACATCATGTTCCATGATACCGCCGTCTCTGTGAGATCTGCGGGTCTCCACAATGACATTTTAGGAATTAACCGCAGAGAATTCATCTGCTCAACTGCTTGATGAGTTGGGCCATCTTCGCCTAAACCAATAGAATCATGAGTGAAAATATAAATTACTGGTTGATGCATTATAGATGACATTCTGATCCCATTTTTAGCGTACTCCGAGAAAATTAAAAATGTACTTGCATAAGGTCTGAAACCTCCATACAGAGATATTCCATTACTGATAGCCGACATAGCAAATTCTCTAACACCATAATGCAAATATTTTCCACTATATGATTTAGCCATAAATGGTAGAGATTTAGACCAGTATGCAAGATTTGAATCTTTCAAATCTGCCGAGCCTCCAATAAGTTCAGGTACATGTTCTCCTATACGTTCTAACACCATCTGTGAACATTTTCTTGTCGCTATCGACTTATCCTTGTCTACCTTAAAATTCATTAGTATCTTAGGAATGGAGCTCTTTATACGTGATTTTTTTCTCCTTTGTAGTTCGCTAAATTGTTTTGGATATTTTTTCTTATAAGAATTGAACATTTGGTTCCAGTTTTTTTCAAGTCTAGAGCCTTTAGTTTTACAATCCCATTTGTCATAAATTTCTTTTGGTATCACAAAAGGTTTAAAATTCCATTTTAAATTTTGTCTTGCCAAAGACAATTCCTCATCGCCAAGCGGAGCACCATGAACTGATGCTGTTCCTTGTTTGTTCGGTGACCCAAAACCAATTTTTGTTTTCATACAAAGAAGCGTAGGTTTATTTTTCTCTCTCATTGCTGCCTTAATTGACTTATCAATTTGCTGTATGTTATGTCCATCAATATTATTAATTACATTCCAGCCATAAGATTTAAATCTCGTATAAACATTTTCTGTAAAAGCTAAAGAAGTATCTCCATCAATTGAAATATTGTTCATATCATAAAAAACTATTAACTTGCTGAGAGAGAGTGTTCCTGCAAGCGAACATGCCTCATGAGAAATACCTTCCATAAGACAGCCATCGCCTGCAAAGACAAAAGTTCGATGATCAATGATATTTAAACCGGGTTTGTTGAACTCGTCAGCTAAAGATTTTTCTGCAATGGCCATTCCTACCCCATTTGCTAAACCCTGTCCCAGTGGTCCAGTAGTTGTCTCAACGCCTGGCGTAATATCACATTCTGGGTGACCAGGAGTAATCGAGTGCAGCTGTCTAAAACTCATTATGTCCTTCATAGATATTTTATAACCCGTCAAATGTAGTAATGAGTATAACAGCATAGAACCGTGTCCATTTGAAAGTATAAATCTATCACGATTCATCCAATTAGGATTGAGAGGATTATGCTTTAAATATTTTCTCCATAAAACGTTCGCTATGTCCGCCATACCCATCGGAGCTCCCGGATGTCCGGATTTTGCTTTTTGCACTGCATCAGCGCTTAAAAATCTCACAGCGTTTGATATTGGATTTGATATCATGTAATTATTCTTTTCTCCATTTGATCGAACAACCTATGCTAGGTATTTGATTTTTTGGCCCTTGTCCAGTTCTCGAAATCTGAAACATTGCTTTGAATAAATCACTTTGATTTGGATTGTTACTTTTATGTGAGCCTCGATCATCAAATCTACCTCTATACTGAAGTTCCCTTGAGGAATTATACCCATAAAAGTCAGGGGTGCAGACTGCACCATAGTTTTTTGCAATTTGTTGTGTTTCATCAATCAAATATGGAAATCCAAATCCATATTTTTTACTTGTAATTATCATATTATCAAAAGAGTCATCAGGATATGATGGGTTATCATTAGGGTTTATTGCAACAACCCCAATACCCTTTGTTTGCAGGACATCTGTTTCAACCACTAATTTATCCAATATTGCTAATACATAGGGACAGTGATTGCAGATAAACATTATCAAAATACCCTTGCTGCCATAGCACTCATCTAGTGACCAATCTTTTCCATCGACCCCTTTTAGAGTAAAATCGTGTGGTTTTTGACCAAATTCACAAACAGGTGTTGATAACTCGACCATTTTGAATAATTGAATAACCCTCTTTAGTCAATTATGATATAAATATCAATAATTTGTTATTTTAATATTGAATATGATGATGTTATAATACATCACTTTTTATATATAGTACCACATGACCGGCACAAATTTACCAAAGAATAAACAGAAAAAAATAGAAGAGCTTATTGAGAAAGGCAGGAAGCAAACTTACCTGACTGTTTCTGATATAAGCGACTTGTTACCCAATAATCAGTTTGACCAAGATCAAATTGACCAAATCACTAAAATAATAACGGATCTCAAAATCAAGGTTGTTGATTCTTCTAAGGACGCCGTCAGTGAACCAATACTCAACGATGATGAGATAAGTGATGATGAAGATAGTGATATTACTGTAGATGAAGCCGTTGAGGTGCTATCAAACCTTGATGAAGAATTTGGAAGAACATCTGATCCTGTGAGGATGTATATGAGAGAGATGGGTACTGTTGAATTATTAAATAGGGCCGGAGAAATTGTCATCGCAAAAAAAATTGAAGAAGGTCAAAGACTTGTATATGAAGCAATACAGATGTTCCCTGAATCAGTGTCATTTTTCACAGAAGTTTTTGAGAACATAGAAAATGAGGACGAGATTGATTCACTTATTTCAGACTATATATTAGATATTAAAAAAGACAGTGATGATGAATTTAAAACAGAACAAATCCCAGCTAATGATAAGCTGCTTAACAACAGTACCAAAGATGAGGAGGATGAAGATGACGTCGCCGATAATGAAAATAATGTTGACGATGAAGATGAAGAAGTGATAGATACCACTATTGAAAAAGATTTGGTAATTTCCTCGGTAAATGAGATTAATGGGTTATACCTTGAGTATGTAACATATAAAAGTAAAGGAGTTAAAAAATACAAGAAAGTTCTTAATGAAATTAAATTGAAAATGTCTAATTTCAAATTTACAAGCTTATTTAAAGAGAAACTTACTCAAAGAATAGAGCGTTTTACTATGGCCATTGCTAAGTGTGAAAAAGAAGTGCTCAAGATATGTACTGAAGATTTGAAAGCAAGCCGAAAATTAATAATTGATTATCTTAAAGATGGAACTTCGGATTTATCCTTTACGAACGAATTAATCAAGAAATCAAAAATAGACAAGAAAGAATTAGAGGTTATAAAAAATTTAGTATCAAAATATGAAAAAAAACTCAAATCAATAGAACATAATCAAGATATTACAATCCAGGAGATTAAAAAAATTAACAAAGATAGAATTATTGGAGAGCTAAAAGAAAGAAATGCTAAAAAAGAGATGGTCGAAGCTAACTTGAGATTAGTGATATCTATTGCAAAAAAATATACCAATAGAGGCTTACAGTTCTTAGATCTTATACAAGAGGGAAATATTGGACTCATGAAAGCTGTCGATAAATTCGAATATAGAAGAGGATATAAATTTTCAACTTATGCAACATGGTGGATAAGACAAGCTATTACAAGGTCTATTGCGGACCAAGCTAGAACTATTCGTATACCTGTTCATATGATTGAAACCATAAATAAATTAAATCGCATACAAAGAAAACTTCTTCAGGAGAATGGTAAAGAGGCAACTCCAGAGGAACTGGCAATACATATGGATATGCCAGAAGATAAAGTAAGACGTGTTCTTAAAATAGCTAAAGAACCTATTTCAATGGAATCACCAGTTGGAGATGATGAAGACTCACATTTAGGAGACTTTATTGAGGATGAAAATGCGGAGAAGCCATTGGATGAGACTATTAATAGCGGGTTATCAGAGTCTACGAGAGAAATACTTTCTAGCTTAACGCCGAGAGAAGCAAAAGTTTTAAGAATGAGGTTTGGTATTGATATGAATACTGATCATACATTAGAAGAAGTAGGAAAACAGTTTGATGTTACGAGAGAACGTATAAGGCAGATTGAGGCCAAAGCTCTCAGAAAACTACGTCACCCTTCTAGAGCACATAACCTGAAGAGCTTTTTGGATAATGACTAAGACTGCTATATTTGCTGCCGGATGTTTTTGGGGTATTGAAGAAAAGTTTTTATCTACTGATGGAGTAGTAGAAACTGAAGTTGGTTATATAGGAGGCAAGACGTCTAGTCCAACATATCAAGATGTATGTGAAGGAAACACTAATCATGCCGAAGCGGTAAGAGTTCATTATAATGAAGAAAAAATAACATATGACAGCCTTTTAGATATATTTTTTGATATACATGATCCTACGCAACTTAATAGACAAGGTCCAGATTTTGGCACTCAATATAGATCGTCAATATTTGTTTTGGATGAATTTCAGAAAATGTCAGCGCAGAATAAAATTAACATCCTTAATCAACATAAATATAATGGTTGCATCGTTACTGCAATTGAAGAAGCTAAAGAATTTTGGCTAGCAGAAGAATATCATCAAAAATATATCAGAAAGAAAAAACAATCTGGCATTTTTGGTTGAAAGGGCCTGTAGCTCAGTTGGTTAGAGCAGTGGACTCATAATCCATTGGTCGGAGGTTCGAGTCCTCCCGGGCCCAAATTTTCGAAAAAATATGTATTGCAATTACATTAGTTTTATTGTGCTAATTAAATGATCTTTTCTTTCTAGGAATATTATATTGTAAATCTGGATAACTATATTATAATATACTTAAATACTCCTTCGTAGTTAGTATAGACCAGTGTAAAAGCTGGTTTATACTTTTAAAACAGTCCCTACTTTAATTTCGAATGACGATACAGATTCTTCACTGTTGATACCAAACAATACAGAAATTGCTCTAATTGTATTGCCATGAGAAACTACAAGTATGTTGCCTTGCTCGGGAAGATTTTCGATGAAAGGCTTAACTCTGATACTTACATCTTTTAAACTTTCGCCATTTGGAGGACTAGTGTTCCATCCTCTTCTAGCTGCACGGTAATTTTCTTCTCCTTCTATTGCTTTTACTTCCTCTTTATTTTTCGCAGACCAATCACCATAACTCCTCTCTTTTAAGCGCTCATCTACGACAATCTTATCCTCATGAGCAAGAATCATCGCTGTGGAATATGCCCTCTTTAGTGGCGAGGAGAATACATGTGAGAAATTAATACCTTCAAGATCTTTTTTGAGTTGCTGAGCTTTTTCAATACCATGTTCTGTGAGATTAGGATCATGCCATCCTGTGAATAATTTTTTCTGGTTATATTCGGACTGAGCATGTCTTACAAACCAAATTGAACGACTCATTTTTTCTTGTCTCCAGGATTATTATTATTAATATTATCATATAAAACTTCTTCAGATATTTTTGAATTAGAAGAAATAAATTTAGAGAAGAAAATGCCAAGCTCATATAATAACCAAATCGGAATAGCCAGAAGTGTTTGCGATATGACATCTGGAGGGGTGAGTAGCATACCTACAACAAAAGCGCCGACAATTACATATGGTCTCTTAGCTGCAAGACTTTTTGGTGTACTAACATTGGTTATCACTAATATAATCGTCACTATAGGAACTTCGAATGCTAAACCAAAAGCAAAAAAAAGTGTGATTACAAAATCAAGGTACCTTCCAATATCTGTCATAACGGATATACCCTCTGGCGCAATACTTATAAAAAATCCAAAAAGTAGAGGAAAAACAACAAAATAAGCAAATGCAGCCCCCAGATAAAATAAAAGGCTGCTAGATATTAATATTGGCAGAACTAATTTTTTCTCTTTCTCATAAAGCCCTGGTGCAGTAAACATCCATAGATGATAAAGGAGAAACGGTATTGAAATAAAAACCGATAAAATTAAAACAAGTTTAAAAGGGATAAAGAAAGGCGATGCCACATCTATAGCAATCATGTTACTGCCAGCTGGGAGTTTGTCTAACAATGGTTCAGCTAATTGGTTGTATATTAAATCAGCAAATGGAAATAATATAACAAATATAACTAGAACAAAAATTAGAGATTTTAGAAATCGTGTTCTGAGTTCTTTTAAATGTGGAATTAGAGAATTAAAAGAACTATCAGAATTATCCTTTGCCATCTTGATCCTCTTTTTGTGCTTTAGATATTTCTCTCTCTAGGTCTTTAATTTGATTTTTTTGATCCTCCAAAATACTACTAATATCATCAGATGTAGAATTAGTCTCATTTTGAATAGAATCTTTAAGTTCAAAAAAATATCTTTGTATTTTACCAAACCAACGACCTAAATATTCTGCTACTACAGGTAACTTATCTGGTCCTACTACAAATAGGAGAAGGATGAATATTAAAAATAATTCCCAAAAGCCAATATCAAACATCGACTAATTATCTTCTTTAGAAGACTCTTTTTTTGATACGGTCGAATCCGTGCCACTCTCACGTGACGATTTTTTGAAACTTTTTATTGCTGACCCTAGATCTGCGCCAACATTTCTTAGTTTTTTAGTACCAAACAACACAACAACAATTATCAATATTAGCAGTATTGACCATGGTGATATTCCGCTTAACATATGTGCACCTCATTTATCTCTCGATTTTTTCTCTTCTAAACCAGAAACTCCAAATCTTCTATTAAGTTCTTCTAGGATATCACTCACTTGTATATCATTCAAAGTTAATGATACTAAATTATGAAACCATAGATCCGCTGCCTCATGGATTATCTCGCTCTTATTATTGCTATTCACGGCTTCGACATACTCATTGGCCTCTTCTATAATTTTTGAATTTATTTCAGAATTGCCTTTTTTAAATAACAAAGATACATAGGAATTCTCAGGCATTTCGCTTTTCCGCGAATTAAGTATTTTTTGTAATTCTTCAATTATTTTATAATCTTTATCTAACATAACTTAATTTTAAGATACTAAAGTTAATCTCTTACTGCAACTCCGCTCTCTTTAAGATACTGTTTAGCTTCGTTTACTGAGTACGTGCAAAAATGAAAGATGCTAGCTGCTAATACTGCGTCGGATTTACCATTTATTATTGCTTCTTTCATATGACCTAATGTCCCTGCCCCACCAGATGCAATTAGTGGTATATCAATATTAGTGGAAACCGCCTTAAGTAAATCAATATCAAAACCCTCTTTAGTACCATCCTTATCCATGCTGGTAAGCAAGATTTCGCCTGCACCTCTTTTTTCTAGATCAATACACCAACTTAGCGCATTGAGTTCTGTTTTTTTTCTTCCACCGTGAGTATAAACAGCCCATCTTTCAGCTGATTCTTTTTTTGCATCAACTGCAGCTACTATACATTGTGATCCAGTTTTGTCAGTTACTTCATTTATAATGTCCGGATTTTTTACAGCTGCACTGTTGATGGCAACTTTATCTGCGCCGGCTTTTAAAAGAGTGATGACATCATTATAACTTGAAACTCCACCCCCAACTGTCAATGGAATAAATACTTCAGTAGCAACATTTTCAACAGTTTCAATTATTGTTTTACGATTTTCATGTGTCGCAGTAATGTCTAAAAAAGCAATTTCATCTGCGCCTTCCATGTCATACCTTTTTGCAACCTCTACAGGATCACCTGCATCTTGAATATCAAGGAACTTTGTACCCTTTACAACTCTCCCATTATCAATATCAAGACAAGGTATTATTCTTTTAGCAAGCGTCATATTCTGCTCTCTAACATAATTAAGTCTTTTATTTTAATACGACTCTCATAAATTGCTTTACCTATGATTACGCCTGATAATCCCTTTTTAGTTAACAGGATTAATTTTTCAATATCATCAATAGTTGTTACACCACCTGAAGCAATTATTGGTATTTCCGTTTTTGATAACACTTCGTTAATAAGATCAAAATTTACACCGCTAAGCATACCATCTTTTGAAACGTCCGTGAGTACGACCTCACAGATCTTTTGAGTTTCAATATAATTGATAAAACTATCTATATCTAATGCGGAGGATTGATTCCATCCTTGAATAGCCATCTTCCCGTCTTTAACCGCCATATCAATAATTACTTTATTTTTAGTAACACTATCAAGTTCATCCAGAAATGTACGGTCTGACATTGCTTTAGTTCCGATGATAACTTTATCTAGTCCAATATCTAAGTATTTTTGAACATCACCTAACGAACGAATTCCGCCGCCCATTTGAATGTAAAGATTGGGAATTTGCTTTCTTATCTTTTGTATTGTCTCAAAATTAGATAACTTTCCATCCTTAGCTCCATCCAAATCAACAATGTGCAAATTCTTAACTCCATTGTCTGCCCAATTCATAGCGAGCTCCAATGGGTTAAAGTCATAATTCCTAACTTGACTATAATCTCCCATTGAGAGTCTTACGCACTTTCCATCCTTCAAATCAATAGCTGGCAATATTTTCATGATATGTCCCAAGTTATGAAATTTTTTAAAACCTTTAAACCATCAGAAGAACTCTTCTCGGGATGAAATTGTAAGGCAACAAAATTATCTCTGGATACGCCAGATGTGAAAGTACAACCATAATTGGTTGTAGACAAAATTTCTGATTCATTTATAGGGTCAACAAAATAACTATGTACAAAATAAAAAAAAGATTTGTCTTTAATATTAGAAAAAATATGATGATTTTTTTTCAAAGAGATATTATTCCACCCCATGTGAGGTAAGTTAAGTTTTGTATTTTGAAAGTCACCAAGGTATCTTGCTTTACCAGTAAAAATATTTAAACATTTTTCTCCGTTCCCCTCGTCACTCTCTGTCATTAAAACTTGAAGACCCATACAGATCCCCAAAAAGTATTTTGCTTCAAAAACATCTCTGAGTTCATTGAGATCAAAATTATCACGGATGTTACTCATACAGGATTTAGCTGCTCCTTGTCCCGGGAACACGATATGAGAAGATTCTTTAATTTCTTTTATTGAACTAGTAATGTAGATTTTGTCTTTTCTATCAGACACCTTTTGAAGTGCTTTAGCAACACTATGTATGTTTCCCATACCATAATCAATAACGCTTATTGTAGCCATTAAATTTTTTCTTTAGTAGATGGTATCTGTTTTGAATTTCTTACATCAACACTTACAGAGCTTCGAAGTGCTTTCGCAAAAGCTTTAAAAATAGTCTCTGCAATATGATGAGAGTTTCCGCCTCTTATATTGTCTATATGCAGTGTAGCTTTAGCGTGATTAACAAATCCTTGGAAAAATTCTTGGAGTAAGTCAATATCAAAATCTCCCACTCTTGATCTCGGATATGAGACGTTATAAGTTAAACCTGGTCTACCTGAAAAATCCAGAACAACTCTAGATAATGATTCATCAAGAGGGACATATGCAGAACCAAATCGAGATATCCCAAGTTTATCACCAAGCGCTTCGTCGATAGCTTGCCCAAGAACAATACCTATATCTTCAACCGTGTGATGAGCATCAATATGAAGGTCACCTTTCGCATTCAAATCGATATCAAACATCCCATGTCTCGCAACCTGTTCCAACATATGCTCTAGAAAAGGCAATCCAGCATCTATACTAGATTTGCCCTGTCCATCTAAATCTATATTAAGAATGATTTGTGTTTCTTTAGTCTCTCTATTTACTTTCGCAGTTCGATTTTTCATATGCTATTTGTAACATATTAATCCAATTTAAGCCATTTATTTACTTGCGTGGCAAGCGATGAGATCTTACCTTTATAATAATGGCCTGCATCAGATATTATGATGTTCTGGAAATTTTTAATATTAAGACTCAAAATGTATTCTGCAAAATGTTTAACAGAGTTATGATCTTTGTCTCCAAGAATATTAAGTATCTGTCCATCAAAAAGAGAATAATCATAATAAGGCAAAGGCGTTTGATCTTTATCAACTGCGCCGGCACTTATTAAAATAACTTTATGAATTTTGTTTTGGTATTTTTTTAAGAAAGAAGATAACATATGAGCTCCGCAGCTATGTGCTATTACGATTATTTTCGAAGAAGTAGTCTCAATATAATTTAAAGTTTTTTTTATCCTACTATCGGAATAACTAAATAATTTCACATACTCAGAATATGTTGCATTTTTTTTTAAAACAGGTAGTTGTATTGAATAAACATTATACTCTTTATTTAATATCTCAATTAATGGATTCATCACTAAGGGTTCATTTGGATATAAGCCTCTTCCATGCAACAAAAGTATAGCTTGATCTTTACTTTCATCCTCATGATAAAGTAGATTAAATTTTTCTCCTTTATTACTTAATAACGTTGTGAATTCAGAATCAAAAGATGTTGATTCTGATTGATAGTTTAAGCTAGTTTCTCTTGCATAGTCAGGAGTGATTATCCGTGGCACTAAAGAACAACTACCTAGGCATATAGAGAAGAAAGTTACTTTAAGTAATAAATTCTTCATCATTATGATAGATTTCTAAAATTTTTTTTGTAATTCCTTCTTCGAGTAAAGAATGTCCTGCGTCTCTAATTTCATGAATAACTGATGTTCTATATGCTGCATGTAAATCATAAGCTTGGTCAAAAGGACAAACAATGTCATATCTACCATGAACGATGTGACATGGTATATTTTTTATAGAATCTATGTTCTTAATGATCTGATTTTCCTCTATAAAACAATCATTATAGAAAAAGTGTGTCTCAATTTTTGCCAACGATATTGAACAGTCATCGAAAGCATCAACGACTGTACTAGATGGTTTTAAAGTTGATGACCTTCCTTCCCATATAGACCACTGTCTACAATATTTACGCGATGAATCCATGTCACCAGAATGAATCTTGTGATAGAAACTATGTAAAATATTTTTCTGTTCATTTGTATCTAAACCAGATATGAATTCTCTCCAGTAGTCAGGATAGATTGAATTAGCTCCTTTCTGATAAAACCACTGAATATCTTTTTTTCTACACAAAAATATTCCTCTTAAAACTAGGCTGTGTACTAAATGAGGATAAGTTTCTGCAAATAATAAAGCGAGCGTTGAACCCCATGACCCCCCATAGATGTTTATTTTTTCTATGTTGAGTTTGGATAGAATAAGTTTTATATCTGAGATTAGATCGTGGGTAGTGTTATTCTCACAAGCGCCATAGGGTGTAGATTTGCCACAACCACGTTGATCAAAGACTATTATTCTGTATTTAGCTGGATTAAAGTATCTTCTATAAAGAGGAGATGATCCTGCACCAGGCCCTCCATGAAGAAAAACAACGGGTGCGCCATTTGGGTTCCCTGACTGCTCTACATATATTTTGTGCAAATCATCTGCTTGCAACATAAAAGTATCAAATGGATTAATTTCTGGGTACAAGTTCATTTAACCTATTATATATCAGAGTTTCTTGTAAGGATAATCAACATTCCTAGGTCTTGTTTGAAAAAAACGCAAACTCCACATATACTCAGTTTTTTCTATATTAATTAATTTCTCAAATGAGGAGTTTATTAACCTTGCGTCACATGTAATTGAATCTGAGGGAAAGTCTGATAGTGGCTTGTCAATATATGTAATATATTTACTAGATTTTGAATCAAAAAGATTCAATACAGGGACAACAGAGCAATTAGTTATTTCAACAATCTTTCTTATCGCGACTAACGTAGACTTTTGTTGACCAAAGAAATCAGCAAATTCAGAATTCTCATAACCAAGATCTTCATCACCTACATAGAAAAATACATTAGGTTTTTTAAGAGCCTGAAGAACATTTTTAAATGGAAAATTATCTCTAGGAAAGACCGATGCGTTATCCGTTTTCTTACTTCTTGAACGTCCCACAAACCAGTTAATTAAATCATTTCTGAATGGTTTGTACATACTGATGATTGGATATTTTGATAATGAACGACCCGCAAAATCAAGAGAGACGGAATGTGCTGTGAGCGCGATTACACCCTTGCCTTTAGCTAGTTCATGACTGATATTTTCTATTCCTTTTACTTCAATAATTTTTTGGACAGCCTCATCTTTTTTCCACCATAAGATAGGGAAGTCAGTAAAAGTTCTCCCTAAGTTAGAGAAATATTTAAATGTCATATTTTCAATTGATGCATTATCCATGTTTGGAAAACACATCTTGATATTTGTTTTTGCAATATCTACCCTCTTCTTATTGAATGTATAAATACATAAGCCTATGAATTTGCCTATGAGTATTCTTAAAGCTTGAGGAGTAAAAACTAACAATAATGAAAATAATATTCCTATCCAGGTAAGCCAGTAAGTTGGTAGTAAATATTTTAGGTTAAATCTCTCCGACTCATTATGATCAATATTAAGAGGATTGCGTTTTGTTAAAAAAGGTTTATGTTTATCCATCTGATGATTTTAGTATTTCCAAAAATATGGTGTGAGAATTATTAAAAGAGTATAAATTTCTAGCCTTCCTAAAATCATGGTAAAGCTTAATACGTACTTTGATGATGATGATAACGAGCTGTAACTATTTGCGGCATCTCCTACAGCTGGTCCTAGATTATTTAGACATGATGCTACAGACGAAAAAGACGTAGCAATATCATTGCCAAATATAAGAAGAAGAAAAGATAAAATCATATAAGAGAGAATGTAAAAGACTATAAAATCATAAATATTAGATGCTACTTCATCGCTTATAGCTTGGTCATTAATTTTAACAGGGACTTGCGCAGTAGGATGCAGAGTTCTTAGTAAACCTTTTTTAAGTAACTTCAATACCAACACAATCCTAATTATTTTTATACCTCCCCCTGTCGATCCGGCGCAAGCACCAAAAAAACTTACCAGCAAGAGCGTAAAAACTATGAAAGATGGCCATGATTCGTATGATGTTGATGTGAAACCAGAGGTAGTTATAAATGATATTAGTTGAAAAATAATATGTCTCAGTGGTATGTCTGAATTATTAACTAAGTGAAATACATAAATCAGAGAAAGAAAAATAATAATTATAAAAGTAAAAGACCTGACCTCGGTATCTTTAAAATATATTGCTATGCTCCCCGATTTCATCGCTAAAAAGTGAAGAATAAAATTTAGAGCTGCTAAAAGCATAAATATTATACAGACAAATTCGATTATAGGGCTATTAAAATGACCAATACTGTCGTTATATGTGGAAAATCCGCCTATAGCTATTGTTGAAAAACTATGAGCAACAGAGTCAAAGATACTCATTCCTGCAAAAAAATATAATAAAGCGCACGCTATGGTGAGGCCAATATACACCCTCCAAAGACTCTTTGCTGTCTCAGCTATGCGTGGCGATATTTTATTGTCTTTGATAGGACCAGTAGATTCAGCTTTGTATAATTGCATACCACCAACACCCAGCATGGGTAATATTGCTAACGCCAAGATTACTATTCCCATACCTCCAAGCCATTGGAGCATTTGTCTATATATAAGTATAGATGGAGATAGATTTTCCAAATCATCAATGATGGTTGCTCCTGTAGTAGTCCATCCTGAGATAGATTCGAACAAAGCATCAACAAAACTAAGCGATAAATCTTTATCAAGAATGAAAGGAAGACTTCCAAAGAGACTTAGAATTAGCCAAAATAAGACAACAATTAGGAAGCCCTCCTTAGATTTAATATCTGATGATTTAATTTTAGAATTAGGAAAATAAAGGAGCGTGCCGATAATAAAGAATACTAATAATGAAACAATGAAGGTTTGGAGATTTCCATCTGAAAATGATAATGAGGTAACTATTGGAATCATCAAGGTCCCAGCAAACATCATCAACATAATGCCAATAATCTTGTTTATCATTAGATAGTTCATAAATTAGAAGAAACCAACGCTAACTTGAAACATTTTCTCAATCTTTGGTATTTCTTTACGATCAAAAATAAATATAATTACGTGATCATCAGATTCAATTTCTAAATCATGGTTAGCGAGTAACACGTTGTCTTTTCTAACAATGGCCCCCACTACAATTGACGAAGGCAATTTTAACTGTGAGATTCTTTTTCCAACAATCTTGGAGGTTTTATCATTTCCATGAGCTATAATCTCCATGCACTCACCATCATAATTAGCAATTCTGTTAACGCTAACAATATCACTTGTTCTAGCAGCTGCAAGTAACGAACTTAGTGTAACGTCCTCAGGAGATACCACAATATCAATTTCTTTAGAAACAAGATTCCTATAAGAAGATTTATTAACAATAGAAATTGTTTTAGAAGCTCCCATCTCTTTTGCGAGTTTTGCAGAGAGAATATTCACCTGATCATCACTTGTGACAGCACAAAAATAGTCAACATCCTCGATACTCTCATCGCGTAGCATATTTTCATCAGCAATATCACTATTTAGAACAACTGCAGATGATAATGCTTCTGATATCAACTTTGCTGTATTTTTATTCTTTTCTATGACTTTTAGACTATACAACGACTCAAGCTTCGTAGCTAATGCAGCTCCAATTCTTCCACCACCAGCAATCATTACATTATGAGGTTTATCCGTCATTTTCCTAAGTTCGCTCATAAATTTCATATTATCCTCTGTAGCAATAAATAAAACATCATCATCAGGCATAATAAATGTGTTTTCATCAGGGATAATCACTTTCCCATCGCGATTTATAGCCACAACTTTTACTTCTAGGTTAGGAGAATGTTCTTGAAACTCTGATAATCTTTTACCAGACAATGGACCATTTGACAAAACCGTTGCGGCAATAACATGTACTTTACCAGAGGCAAATTTAAAAGCCTGAAATGCACCAGGATGATCAATTATATTTTTTACATAATCTGTTATGAGGATACTCGGGCTTATAACATCATTTATTGAAAAAGTTTTCTTATCAAAACCGTTCGTTTCGTGAAGATACTCATTAGCTCTTATTCTAGCAATCCTTCGCGGTATATTGAATACAGTCTTTGCCACATGACAAGCCGCCATATTTACTTCATCACTTCCCGTGACAGCAATAACCATATCGCAATTTTCAGCATCAGCCATTTTTTGGATTGATGGATACGAGGCTAGGCCATGAATAGTCTTTATGTCAATGTTCTCTTTTAATTTGTTGAGAACATCTTTGTCATAGTCAACGAGGGTAATATCATTACCATCATCAGAGAGTATCTTGGCAACCGATGAGCCAACTTGACCCCCACCGAAGACTAGAATTTTCTTCATAATATATTAAGGTCCAAATATACGATTTCATTCTACACTAAATTAAAGAAGTGTATATCTTATTTTTTACTAATCTCCTTAAGGTTGTTTGATAGCGGAGAGTTTGAATTAAATAGATCTCTTATGTTGATGGGTGTTTTACCGGGTAATTGAAGCTTGATAATATCAATTACTCCATCACCAGTTTTAATACAGAGATTATCTCTCGAGAATTTAACAACATCGCCACAGGAAAGACTGCTATTGAGATCAGAAATAGAGGCATCTAAAATTTTTAATTCACAATTAGTTATGATTGCATGAGCTTTTGGCCATTCAACAAATGCCTTGACTTGTCTTATTATAGTTTGGGACGATGATTCCCAGTTAATGACTGCTTCCTCTTTTTGTATCTTCTTAGCGTAAGTTGCTCTCTCCTCATTCTGGGTGAATAGATTAAATTCAGAATATGACCTAATAATATCTTCTATATTCTCTGCAGCGATAGAGGATAACTTATCTTGAAGTGTTATTGCATTATCATAGGATTTTATGTGGTATTCAAAACTTTTGATAATTTTTCCACGATCTAGTGAATCATTAATAGCAAAAAAAGTTACACCTGTTGTTTCATCGCCGTTTAGCAATGCTCTTTGGATTGGAGCGCCACCTCGCCAATGAGGTAATAAAGAACAGTGGATATTTATAGAAGCGTATTTTGGTATTTTCAATAATTCGTTCTTAAGTATTTTCCCATAAGAAAAAAGTATAAAAAAATCTGGATTCTGATTTTCTATATCTTTAAGGAAATTCTTATCACTCAGGCACTCTGGAGTAAAAACTCTAAGTTTATTATCATTCGCGAATGATGTGATCGCGGTATCTTTTTTTTTATTCCGTCTCCGATAAGTTGTCTTTTGACTAACAACAGATGTGACATTAAATTTACTATCTAAAATCGACTGTAAGACATTACAAGAGTAATAAGGGCTACCAAAGTATATTATATTAAAGTTTTTCACATTCTAGATAGAATACGGCACATCGTTTCTTGTTTCTAATTTGCCTTGTTCGGTTAGTTTTTTAATTTTTTTTGCTATTCTATCTCTTTTCATATTCGAAATGTAATCAACAAAAAGTTTTCCATCAAGATGATCTATCTCATGTTGTATGCAGACAGCAAGTAGACCTTCTGCTTTTTGTTTATAAATTTCTCCCTGTAAATCCTGAGCTTCAAATTCTATCACATTGAATCTGTCGATTTTTTCATAGAAACCAGGTACTGATAAGCACCCCTCCTCAAATTTTATAGGTTCCTGTCTATCTATTATCTCAGGATTAACAAGAAAAAGCGGTTCATCTCTGTTTTCACTAACATCTATAACTATGACCCTTTTTGCAACATTTACTTGAACAGCAGCTAGACCGATACCTTTTGAGAAATACATCGTCTCTAGCATATCGTTAGCAAACTTGGTTAATTTTTCGTCAAAAACAGTGACTTTACTGGCTTTTTGTCTCAGTCTGCTGTCAGGAAAATGTAAAACTTGTAATTTAGCCAAAATAAAAATCTCAAAAAAATATTGAACTATCTATCATTTTAATAGTATAAATTAAAAAAATATATAACTAGTGTGATGTTGAATGAAAAATTTACTAATAGTTGAGTCTCCAACAAAAATAAAATCTATCGAAAAATTTCTTGGAAAAGATTATAAAGTCCTAGCGTCTGTAGGTCATGTTAGGGATTTAATGCCTAGTTCGCGTAAAGGAATAGATGTTGAGGATAACTATGCTCCTGTTTGGAAAATAACAAAAGAAAAAAAGATTGTTATGGACGAAATAAAAAAAGCATCAAAAGAAGCTGAGACTGTCTACTTTGCAACAGACCCAGATAGAGAGGGAGAGGCAATCTCCAAACATATATACGACATACTGGATAAAGCTAAACTATTAAATGGGAAAAATGTTCATCGCGTAACGTTCAACGAAATAACAAAAACTGCTGTAACGGAGGCGCTTGAAAATCCTAGAGAAATTTCTAGCGACCTATGGCACGCATACCTCGCTCGAAGAACACTCGATTATCTCATGGGATATGATATCTCAGAATTTCTCTGGAAAAAAGTAAGCCGGCTAGCAAGAGGAGGTAGGGTTCAAAGTCCTGCTCTTCGACTTATAGTAGAACGAGAGAAAGAAATAGATAAATTTGTACCTATTGAGTTTTGGATTTTGTCACTGAATGCATGCAAGAATGGCGAATGTATTGATGCAGAACTAGTATCTATTGATGGTGAGAAGGTCAAAAATAAAAATATCACAAATATTGAGAATGAAACCAGAGCATCTGAACTTAAAAAGGCTATAGAAGAGAGTAAAACAATAACTATAAAATCTGTAAAGGAATCAGAACGAAAACTAAAACCGAAATCTCCTTTCACTACCGCGTCTTTACAACAAACAGCTTATTCAAGTTTGGGTTTTTCTGTAAAGCAAACCTCTAGTGTAGCGCAGCGACTATATCAAGGTGTAGCACTGGATGGTGATGAAGTTACGGGACTTATCTCGTACATGAGGACAGACTCTACGAATCTCTCTGATGAGTGTCTAAAAGACATCAATTCATTTTTGGATAAAAATCATCCTGATTTAGCATATGGTGAAGTCAGAAAATATCAGAAAAAAATCAAAAACGCACAAGAAGCACATGAAGCAATTAGGCCTACACAAATAGATTTGACGCCAGATAAAATTAAAGGGTTTCTTGATGATCAAGAATTTAAATTATATGAGCTTATTTGGAAAAGAACAGTTGCGTCTCAAATGAAAGATGCCGTATATAATCAAGTGTCAATGGAATTGGAACTTAATAATAAATACTTGTTTAAGTACAGTGGCTCTTATTTGAAGGATTATGGCTTTAAAAAAATATATGATCTGTCTGATAATTCGCAAAAAGAAGATAACAAAAAAATTCTAGAAAAACTTAAAACAAATGATGTGCTTGACATTAAAGAAGTTAAAACTGAGCAGAAATTTACGCAGCCGCCACCAAGATATAATCAAGCTAGCTTGATTCAGGCGCTGGAAGAACTTGGCATAGGAAGGCCTTCTACATATGTAACTATAATATCTAAGATTCTAGATAGTAATTATGTTGATCCAGAAAAGAATAACTTCCAACCTACAGCACTCGCTAAAGTTGTTTGCGATACACTCATTAAACATTTTGGTAATGACTTAGTTGATTTTGAATTCACCGCACGACTAGAGAATTATCTTGATGAAATTGCAAATGGTGAAAAAGAGACACTTAACTGCATCAAAGATACATATGAGCCATTTAGAGCAAACTTAGAGAACAAACTTGAAACGGTAGATATTTCTGAACTAAGAGAACTGAAAGATTTAGGTACACATCCAGATACTGGAAGACCTGTGACCGTAAGACTGACGAAGTATGGTCCTACAATACAGATGGGAACAAGGGAAGATGAAGAAAAACCAAAATGGGCGGCACTAACACCAGAACTTAAGAAGAATATTGACAGTATTACTATGGAACACGCTCTAGAGCTTTTTGAACTGCCAAAGAAAATAGGTGAATTTGAAAGTAAAGATATAAGAATAAATATAGGTCCTTATGGGCCATATGTTAATTGTGATAAAACAAATGTTTCAGTCAAAGATAAGAATATTTTTGAGATAGATGAAAAAGAAGCAATAGAGCTCATTATTGAAAAACGAGAAATTGATGCTAATAAAGAGATTAATATATTTGAAGAATCAGGAGTTAAAGTCCTTAATGGTCCTTACGGTCCGTATGTAACTGATGGAAAGAAAAATGTTAGGGTTCCAAAAGATACTGACCCAAAATCATTATCAGAAGAAGTTTGTTTGGAAATGCTTAAAAATGCACCAAAACGAAGAGCACGTTTCAGAAGAAGAAAATCTTAAATATGCAGACAATTGATAGTTACACCGCATCAAATCTTTTGCATGATGGCGAGATAATTATTTATCCCACGGAATCGATTTATGGAATTGGATGTGATCCATGGAATGAGTCTTCAGTAAATAAAATCTATGAAATAAAAAATAGGCCTTCCAATAAACCAATGATAATTGTTGGATCAGATATCGCACAAATAGAGAAGCTTGTAGATGTGAGAAGTTTAAATAGGTCTGTGATAGATTCATGGCCAGGCCATTCGACATGGTTGATTCCTTCTAATAAAAGTTGTCCTCCTTGGCTTAAAGATGCGATTACAGCTAAAGTGGCAATAAGAATTTCTGAACATGAAACTGTAAAAAAATTATGTATTGATTTCGGCAAACCTTTGATATCGACTAGCGCTAACCTTAGTGAAGTGTTACCTTCGAAAGACAAAGCTGAAATAGAGAAAATTTTCTCATCCTCTATTGAGTATATTGTGGAAGGATCGCTTGGTGGTTCGGAGAGTCCTAGTATAATTAGAGATATGTTAACAGGGGAAATTGTGAGGAGCTAATATTGAATTTTCTGGATATAGAAAAAAAGCTTAAGACAAAGCATAAGGAAATAAGGAGGATTTTTACCTCTCAAGACAGAAAAGTAACAAAAAACTCTACTAGGTGGAAATATCACGAAGAGGGAGGAGGCGTTAGCACAGAATTACTAAATGGTAAAATAATTGAGAAAGCGGCAATTAACTTCTCTTCGATCACAGGAACTATACTGCCCAAAAGTGCATTATCAAAAAAACTCAGAGTAAATAAATCAAAATTCCATGCCACTGGTATATCTATCGTAGTTCACCCCGACAATCCGCATGTACCATGCTCTCACCTAAACGTCAGACATTTTTACGTCAATCCAAAGATTTGGTGGTTCGGCGGCGGGTATGATTTAACGCCATACTTTCCATTCCAAGACGATATAACTCTGTGGCACTCCAATGCAAGAAAAATGTGCGATAAGCATGATAAGAGTTATTATAAAAAGTTCAAAAAACAATGTGATGAATATTTTTATTTACCTCACAGAAATGAAAGGAGAGGTGTAGGTGGAATATTTTTCGATAATCTTAATAACCTTAGTAAGGAAAAACATTGTAATTTTATTATTGATGTCCTTGATAGCTACATTAACTCATATATCCAAATAATTACCAAACGATATAAAAGTAGATTTACGAAATCACAAAAAGATTTTCAACTTTATAGACGAGGCAGATACGTGGAGTTTAATCTGCTTTATGATAGAGGAACAACATTTGGCTTGCAATCAGGAGGACGTGCAGAGTCAATACTAATGTCGCTACCTCCAATTGTAAAGTGGAGTGCAAGCAAATCTAAACAATTTATATCTTTTGAGAAAAATTTATTGAAATATCTTTAAGATGATAAAAGACTCTCAACTAGCTCGGTATTGACTTTTTTTTCTTCCTCATTAAGGTTCACTATTGCAGTAGTTAACCTTGATATACAATTTAATTTTCCTTGTTCGTTAGAAATATCTATATTCCAAACATGAACAGTTCTTCCTAAACTAGCAACAGTGGTTTTACCTGTAACATAACCACTAGATACCGGTCTAACATGGTTGGCATTGATTTCAAGCCCAACAGCTTTTTGTTTTCTCATGTCGATACACATATTAGATGCAATACTTCCTAAGGCCTCAGCTAAAACACAAGATGCTCCACCATGCAATATTCCTCTTGATTGTCTTGTGAAGTCCTCAACGGGCATTCTTGCGATAATATAATCATCCCCAAGTTCTGTAAATTCTATGCCGAGATGTTTGTTGAGGTTATTATTTCTCAACGAGATTACGTGCTCTAATTTAAAATCGTCAAACCAAATAGCCATGCTTATCTCCTATGTTTTAATTCATGATAGATTAATATATCATCTTCTCATACAATAAAAAGTATAATGGTATGATAATGAAAAAAAGATTTCCAAATACTCGATTACGACGTTTAAGATCATCCGCAGAAATAAGAAACTTGGTTCGCGAAAACAGGTTATCAGCACATGACTTAATACAACCAATATTTATTGTAGAAGGGAAAAATATCACTCAGAAAATAGCGTCCATGCCTGACATCTGTAGATTTTCTATAGATAAGGCAGTATCTGAAGTTAAGAAAATCAAGAATCTAGGAATTCAAGCCATAGCTCTTTTCCCAAGCATTAGCAATAAACTGAAATCATCTGATGGAAGCGAGTCATTTAATCCCGATGGTTTAGTCCAAAGAGCAATAAGAGAAATAAAAAAAAGAGTTGAAGGGATTTTAATTATAAGTGATGTTGCCCTAGATCCGTATACTTCACATGGGCAAGACGGAGTGATCTCTAAATCAGGGAAAATACTTAATGATGAGACAGTAGAAATTTTAGTCCAACAAGCACTTAGTCATGCAGAAGCTGGAGCAGATGTAATTGCTCCTTCTGATATGATGGATGGAAGAGTCAAAAAAATTAGAGAAGCGTTGGAGAAGAAATCACTAAAAGACACTATGATACTTGCATATACCGCAAAATATTCCTCGAACTTCTACGGTCCATTTCGTGATGCAGTCGGTTCATCCAAAAATCTTGGCTCTAACAATAAAGATACATACCAGATGGATTACGCGAACACCAGAGATGCTTTGAATGAGGTTCAATTAGATATTAGTGAAGGAGCCGATATTGTTATGGTCAAACCTGCAATGCCTTACTTAGATATAATATCTAAAATCAATGATAAATTTAATATTCCAGTATTCGCTTATCAAGTTAGTGGAGAGTATTCGATGATTAAATCAGTAAGTAGTAAAAAATGGCTTGATGAAAAAAAAGTAGTGATAGAATCACTATCCTGTATTAAGAGATCAGGCGCATCTGCTATATTGACATACTTTGCTAAAGATGCAGCGAAATGGTTGAAATGAAAAAACTTGGTGTAATCGGCAATCCGATCAAACATAGTTTATCACCAGAAATACATACAATATTTGCAAGAGAGCATGGCATCGATATCAGCTATACAAAAATAGAATCTACAATAGATAGTTTCAATAAAGATGTAGAAGAGTTTTTTCAAAATGATGGTATAGGCTTAAACATCACGTTACCGTTTAAAGAGATGGCTTATAATTTATCTGATGAACCTGATGATTACTCTAGAAAATCTGAGTCATGTAATACACTATTAAAAAAAAATGGAAATCTTCAATCTTTTAGCACCGATGGTTTGGGTTTTTTAAAAGATTTATCTAATAACAAAATTGATTTGGAAAATATATCAATTCTCATTTTAGGTGCTGGTGGATCAGCGAAGTCGATAATTAAAGTTCTTGATGATTTAAAATTGTCATCAACACAACTATCAATCTATAATCGGACTGAATCGAAAGTTGAAGAAATACTCGATAAATATAAAACTAGTAAAAATATTATAAAGTTTGATAACAAATTAAAATACGACCTAATTATCAATTGTACGTCTGTTAACATCATAGATGATGTTATTTGTTTTCCACCAAATATATTCAAAGATAAGAGTGTTGCTTATGACTTATTTTATTCTAATAAAGATACAAAATTTGAGGAATGGGCCAAACAGTGTGGTGCAGAAAAAACAATTAATGGGATTGGAATGCTGATCGAACAAGCAGCTTTATCATATAATATTTGGAATGATTTTATGCCAACAACATCAACTGTTAAGTCCGAAATTGGCTATTAGTCCATGTAAGTATTCTTGAGTTCTACATATCCTTTTGCGGAATAGACTAAAAATTTAAGCTCCTTTTCATTTAACTCTCTAATTTTTTTAGCAGGAGAACCTAGATACAGAAAACCACTTTCAAGTGTCTTCCCAGGTCCAACTAATGAACCAGCGCCCAGCATAACATCATGTTGGATAATTGCTCCATCAAGGATAATTGAACCCATGCCTACCAAAACTCTATCTTCTATCTTACAAGCATGAATTATTGCTGAGTGACCAATTGTGACGTCGCTGCCGATTCTTACCTCATACCCGGGAGAGTAATCGCTTTTGTGTGTAACATGAATAATCGTTCCATCTTGGACGTTCGTTCTTTTACCTATAGTGATTGGGTTTATATCACCTCTTGCTACTGCTTGAGGCCACATCGCGCTATCTTCTCCAATTTCGACACTTCCAATTACTGAGGATTGCTCATCAATATATGCTGTTTCATGAATTTTTGGATGTATATTTTTGTAAGATTTTATTGTCATTTTATTATCAATTATTTGATTTAACATATATTATAATCATAAAAATATTAAAGGTGTAACTATGACAGAAAAAATTATAATGAGGGTTGGTGAATCACTGGTTGCAGGAGGACCTCCAGGGACTGCTGCTGAACCCGAAGTAGTGATTGGTGAAATGGATGGTCCATTTGGGACAGCCTTTGCAACACTTATGGGTAGTCAATCAAAGGGGCATTCAAAGGTCTTAGCAATCATGAATACTGATATTATGGTAAGGCCTCCTACAATAATGGTAAGCAAAGTCACTGTGAATAATAATCGTTATACAAATATTTTGATGGGTACAGTCCAAGGTGCAATTGCTAATGGAGTACTAGATTCTATCAAAGATGGTGATATTCCCAAGGATAAAGTAAATGATTTAGGAATTATTGTTTCAGTCTGGCTTAACCCATCGGTAGCGAAAGACGATAAACTAGATCATAAAATTCTTTTTGATATTCATCGGAAAGCGACAGCAAACGCAATAAAAAAAGCTATGAAGAATGAGCCAGATATAGACTGGTTACTTGAAAATCAGGATGAAATTATCCACAAATATTTCCAAATGGGATTAGATGGAAAAATTTAAACTCTATCTACAGTTAATGAGGGTTGATAAACCTATTGGATTTTATTTATTAATGTGGCCTGTAGTTTGGGCTTTCCTCATTTCAACATCAGGTTCTCCAAATATATTTTATGTAATAATATTTTTTGTTGGGATTGTTATAACACGATCTGCGGGATGTGTTATTAATGATTATTTTGATCAAGACTTCGATAAAAGAGTAGAGAGGACTAAAGATCGGGTATTAGCTAATAACCAAATAACAAATCAAGAAGCATTAGTATTATTTTTAATATTAATATCACTATGCTTTCTCTTACTTGTGATGCTAGACTTCAAAATTATTTTTTATGCAATTTTTTCATTCCTGCTGATAGTGAGCTACCCACTTATGAAAAGATTCTTTAAAGTTCCACAACTCATACTTGGTATTGCCTTTGGATCAAGTATTCCTATGGTTTTTATTCTTGAAAAAGGTGAAATTACATATGAGTGTATTTTGCTTTACTTAGCTACAATATTATGGGCTGTAGCATATGATACATATTATGCAATGGCTGATAAAAAAGATGATCTAAAAATTGGTGTTAAATCATCAGCAGTCTTTTTTGGTGATCAAGATTATATATATGCCTTTTACATTCAACTAATTGTAATCGCAATATTTTTGATAATCGGTATTACGAACTCATTTAATACTCTGTTCTATTTATCTTTATTTGTATCGTTATTATTCATACTTTATCAGAGAGGATTAGCAAAACACAGAATTCCTTTTCAATGCATCTCTGCTTTTGAAAATAATAATTTGTTTGGATTAACAATTACTTTTGGTCTAATATTTAATTATATATTTATATCATGAGTGACGAAGTGAAAAAGAAATGGGGTTTGGATGAGTTAGAGACAATTTACGATTCTCCATTTAATGATCTGATATGGAATTCTCATAACATTCATAGAAAATATCATGACCCTAATGCTGTTCAGATATCTACTTTAATGTCCATTAAAACAGGCGGTTGTCCAGAAGACTGCAAGTATTGCTCACAAAGCATAAAATATGATACGAGCCTCAGTTTAGAAAAGTTTTTATCTGTTGATGAAGTTAGAGAACAAGCCATAATAGCTAAGAATAATGGAGCATCTAGATTTTGTATGGGTGCTGCATGGAGAAATCTAAAAGACTCTAATCTTCAAAAAATAACCGACATGATAAAAGAAGTAAAAAAACTTGGGATGGAATCTTGTGTAACTCTCGGTATGATAACCGACGTTCAAGCACAAGCTCTCAAATCAGCTGGACTAGACTACTATAATCATAATCTTGATACCTCAAGAGAGTATTATGAGAAAGTAGTTACAACAAGAACTTACCAGGATAGACTAGATACGTTACAAAATATAAGAGATGCGGGGATCAAAGTTTGCTGCGGCGGGATACTTGGTCTCGGAGAAGAGAAAATAGACAGAATTAAACTTATTCATGTATTAGCAAATCTTGAAGAACATCCCGAATCTGTTCCTATCAATCAACTTGTTAAGGTTCAGGGAACACCTTATTTTGATAATACGAATGTAGATGAATTTGATTTCATCAGAACTATTGCGCTCGCCCGAATAGCGATGCCGAAATCTATGGTAAGACTATCAGCTGGACGAGATTCTATGAATGATCAAATGCAGGCATTATGTTTTTTTGCGGGTGCTAATTCTATATTTTATGGGGAGGAGTTATTGACAACCAAGAATGCAGGCGTTAATCATGATCGAGTGCTCTTAAAAAAACTCAAAATTAATCCCTCTTAAAAAGTGATTAATATTAAATCAACATTAAAGAATATTAAAGATAATGACTTATACCGAGTTAGAAAAGTTATTTCATCTGCACAAGATACTAATGTAGTAATTGATAAAAAGAAATATATTAATTTTTCAAGCAATAACTATTTGAATTTATCAAATAATCCAGAGATAAAAAATTGTGCAATCAAGTTAATACGCAAATATGGAGTGGGGTCAGGTTCATCTCCAATAATAAGTGGTTATACAAAAGAACATTTAATGTTAGAAAAATATATCTCTAAAATGCTGAATTTTGATTCGTGCGTTGTTATGAGCTCTGGTTATCTATGTAATGTTGGGATTATAAATGCATTAGCAAACTCAAAAGTTACTATAATTCAAGACAAAATGAATCATAACTCTATTGTAGAAGGAACAAGATTATCAACATGTAAATTAATTAGATACAAACATAATTCTTATAACGACTTGATTAAGAAGATAAAGGAGAATGACAATGAGGAGATTATTATATATACAGATTCCGTTTTTAGTATGACTGGAGAAATTGCTGATTTAGAAAAATTGTCTGAGATCTCTGAAGCTTATAGCACTAGATTGATAGTTGATGATGCACATGGGTTTGGAGTACTGGAAGCTAAAAAAAGTGATTTTCCATGTAGTCTAAATTATTTCAATAGAAAACATCTGAAAATAGATGCTTATATCGGAACTTTTGGCAAAGCGATTGGTACATTAGGCTCTTTTGTTGCGGGTAATAAAGATATCATTGATTTGATAATACAGAAATCTAAACCATATATATATTCAACAGCATTACCAGCAGTGATTGCCGGAACGACTAGAAGGAGTCTTGAATTGATAAGATCTGAAAAAAATATTGTAAAGAAATTAAAGTCAAATATAACTTATTTTAAAAAGAATATTCGCTCTAAACTTATATCTATAGATTCTATCACGCCTATTCAAACAATAACGGTTGGCTGTCCAAAAAAAGTCAAAAATATTCAGGAAAGAGCTCTGCATGATGGATTATTCATTCAGGCAATTAGGTACCCAACTGTGCCAAAAAACAATGATTTGTTGAGAATAAATATTACGAGTGGCCATACTAAGCCCCAGATATCAAAATTATTAACCTTCTTATCACGAGTTTAATATATTACAATACAGTGAATTATGGGATTATTAGAAAACAAAAATATTCTTCTTGGGGTAACAGGTAGCATAGCTGCCTATAAATCTGCTGAACTAGTTAGTTTACTGAAAAAATCAAAATGTAATGTTAAGGTTTGCATGACTAATAGCTCTGAATCTTTTATAACATCAAATACGCTAGAGGCATTGTCTGGAAATAAGGTAATAGTCTCCGATAAAAATACAACTTCCGTATCACATTTTAAGCATATTGACGAAGCAAGATGGGCGGATATTTTGCTCATTGCTCCGTGTACAGCCAATTTTATTAATAAACTCGCGAATGGTCATGGCGATGATATCTTGTCTCTAATTTGTCTTGCATTCGACAAAAAAATATATGTGGCTCCTGCTATGAATCCTAAGATGTGGGAAAATAAAATTACACAAGACAGTATAAACAAACTATCAAATGCTGGTATAGAAATGTTAGGAACTGGATATGGCACCCATGCATGCGGTGAAGTTGGTTACGGACGCATGATTGATCCAAAAATGATATTAGAGAAAATTACTGCATCTAGTAAGATAAGCCATATAACTGGTAAAAAAATTCTAATAACAGCAGGACCTACCAGAGAACCAATTGATCCAGTGCGATTTATAAGCAATTATAGTTCCGGGAAGATGGGTATAGCTATTGCTAACGCGGCAGCATTAATGGGTGCAAATGTAGACCTAATTATTGGGCCTACCAATGAGATTGTTCCAAAAAAAATCAATGTTTCAAAAATAGAAACGTCTCAACAGATGAATGATGAGGTTGAAAACAAAATCGCGGCAACTGATATCTATATTTCTACCGCAGCTATTTCAGACTATACGCCTGTTAATTATTCACAAACAAAATATAAAAAAAAGAAGGAAACTTTACAAATTGAATTTAAAAGAGGCCAAGATATATTAAAGAAAATATCTCAAACTTATCCTCATATTTTTTGCGTCGGTTTTGCTGCAGAAACTGATGAGTTGATAAAGAATGCTCAAACAAAACTCGAAAAAAAGAATCTTGATATGATAGTAGCTAATATAGCTAATCATGATCTTGGGCTAGGGTTTGAGTCTGATTATAATGAGGTAACAATCGTCACGGGGGATAACATAAGAAATTTTCCTGAAGAAAGAAAAACTGATTTAGCATTTAAAATTGTGGATTTCATATCTGAGGAGTATTTTAAAAAGTCTTCATTCCAGCGAAAAAATGCTTAAAAGTATTAAACTTAAAATCTTAGACAAAAATCTCAGTAAACTTCCGAGTTTTTCTACATTAGGTTCAGCTGGTCTAGATTTGAGAGCGTCTCTTACTTCTCCCTTGATTGTAAAAAAGCAAACCACAGAACTTATCCCTACAGGGATAGCTATTCATATAAATAATAATAATTATGCAGGCATAATACTACCTAGGTCTGGTTTAGGTCATAAGAGCGGCATAGTACTTGGCAACCTAGTAGGACTGATAGATTCAGACTATCAAGGTGAACTAAAAATATCATGCTGGAATAGAAGTAATGAAGACTATGAAATAGAGCCGTATGATCGAATTGCGCAGTTGGTTTTTATAAATGTAAATCAGCCAGACTTTGATGTCGTAGAGGATTTTGAAAACAGTGAACGAGGTGAAAGTGGTTTTGGTTCATCTGGGAAGAAATAGGTGGAAATAGATAGAAATATATTTAGAGCATACGATATAAGAGGTATTTTTCCAAAGCAGATCAATACTGCATTATATGAGAAAATTGGTTATGTCATTGGCATGAATCTAAAAACAAAAAAGATTTGCGTCTGTATGGATGGCCGTCACTCAAGCGAGGAACTTAAGGATGCACTAATCAGGGGTCTGATGTGTAGCGATGTTGAGATTATAGATATCGGTCAATTACCAACTCCTCTATTGAATTATTCTCTTAAAAAACTCTTCGTTAAAAATGGTTTAATGGTAACCGCAAGTCATAATCCAAAATCCTACAATGGATTGAAGATTGTTTTAGATGATGTCACTTTATATGGAGACGCAATACAAAAGATATATCATGATGTTGAAAAAGTTGAAGAGATTCCTATTGAACGTAGAGGAAACCTGAAAAATGAGAATGATATACTTAGTTACTATATCTCGGAAATAAAAGAGAAATTTTGTATTTTTGAAAAATTAAAAGTCTGTATTGACTGCAGCAATGGTGTCACAGGTCACGTAGCAAGGAGAGTGTTAAACGAATTTGATATAGACTTTACCATAATTAATGAAGAAGTAGATGGCGACTTTCCTAATCATTCTCCCGATCCAACTAAAGAGGAGAACTTGGATCAACTCAAAGCGGAAATGAAGAAAGGTAGTTGCGACATTGGTATTGCCTTTGATGGAGATGGAGATAGGTTAATTGTCATTGATGGATCATTTAATATTATCTGGCCAGATCAATTAATGATGGTTTACTCTAAAACATTATTGTCGAAAAAAATTGGAAAAGTAGTTTTTGATGTTAAGTGTTCTGATAATCTAGAGAAGATGATTATAGATATGGGAGGAACTCCAATTAGATCAAGAACTGGGCATTCTTATATTAAAAAGTCATTAATAAAAAATAATGCATTACTCGCTGGCGAAATGAGCGGGCACATCTTTTTTAATGATGGGTGGTATGGTTTTGATGATGGGATCTTTGCTGCTATTACTTTGCTGGAGATAGTATCTAAAGAGAAAAATCCAAAAAAAGCTTTTGATTGGCTCCCAGCTTCGTTTTCTACGCCAGAAATTAATATTGAATTTAGTGAAAATGAACATTTTGACTTTTTCAAATTATTTGTTAAATTAAACAGCTTCGAGGATGCTGTAATTGATGATTTAGATGGATTGAGAATTATTTATCCGAATGGTTGGGCTCTAATTAGATGTTCTAATACTTCATCGAATATAGTGTTGAGATTTGAAGCTAATGATGAAAAGATGCTAAATAACATTAAAAATATAATTAGAGATGCTATTCTAAAAGTGAACAGCAGTATAACGATACCATTTTGATATGAAGAAAAAAGAAGAAGTAATTCTAAGAGACAATTCTAAAGTTACACCAAATACCGCAAAGATTTTGATTGAGGCCTTGCCTTATATTCAACAATTATCTGGGACAACAATTGTTATTAAATTTGGTGGAAATGCAATGACAGACGATGCATTGAAGAATAATTTCGCTAGGGATGTAGTGCTACTTAAACAAGTTGGATGTCATCCAGTAATTATTCATGGAGGAGGTCCGCAAATAACTGAACATTTGGAGAAGCAAGGGATAGAATCAAATTTTGCTAATGGCATGAGAATAACTGATGAAAAATCTATAGATATTATAGAGATGGTTTTAGGCGGTTTAATAAATAAAGATATTGTAAATACAATTACATCTTTAGGAGGGAAAGCCGTTGGTTTATCAGGTAAAGATGGGGGATTAATAAGAGCTAAAAAGATTGAAGGAGAAGGTGAATTTAAAAATATTGATTTTAAAAATACTGGTACTGTTAAAAGTATTGATCCTGGTGTAGTAAAATTACTAGACGGCTCCACTTTTATACCTGTTATTGCACCAATAGGAATTGGGGATGATGGCAAGACATATAATATTAATGCAGATATAGTTGCAGGTAAAATAGCTCATATATTACAAGCTAGCAAATATTTAATATTGACAAATACTCAAGGGATTTTAGATTCTAATGGAAGTCTTATCCAATCTATAAACACTGATGGCGTAAAGAAACTTGTAGAAAAAGGAATCTTGTCGCAAGGGATGTTGCCGAAAGTCAACTCTGCATTGGAAGCGGTGACATCAGGTGTAGAGCATGTACAAATCATTGATGGCACAATAGATCATTCAGTTATTCTCGAATTATTCACGGACGAAGGTATTGGAACTATGATTCGAAGGAACTAAATTGGTTGAGGATCTCTCACTTTTTATAGTTTCACTGATCTCAAACATTTTCTCAGCATTCTCAGGTGGCGGTGCTGGTGTTATACAATTACCAGCTATACTACTATTATACGAAATATCTTTTATTACCGCATTAGCTTCTCACAAAGTCGCGACGGTAGCATTGGGAGTTGGTGCAACGTTAAAGTACTTCCGAAAGATACGCTTTAATAATCAATTCATAATTACGTGTTTAATTATAGGAATTCCAGGTGTTGTTGTAGGAGCAAATATAATATCAATGATAGATGACTCTATAGCAAGGATTATGTTAGGTACGTTAATAATAATGATCTCTCTTTACTCGTTTTTATCAAAAGGTTTTGGTGAAGAAACTGCTCATATTGGACGAAATATTTTTCGTGATGTATTTGTGATTGTAATAATAACTCTCATAGCTATGTTAAATGGTTCATTATCAGCTGGAACAGGATTGATTTTTACAGTATTTCTCATAATTTTTTTTGGGATGGACTATAAAACAGCAATTGCCTATACGTTGATCATTGTGGGTTTTTTTTATAATTTAGTTGGAGCAATAGCACTTGGCCTTCTCACCGAAATTAATACAAGCATATTAATTCCTTTAATATTAGGCTCCCTTCTTGGTGGATACTTAGGAGCAAAATTATCACTTAGCAAAGATAATAAAACTATTAAAGTCGTATATCAGCTTGTTACTCTAACTGTTGGGATAAGTTTGATTTTGTGATTACCTTTTGAATTGATCAAGATATTCTTCCATACGCTGAATATTGTCATTACCGCTTTCATTTTTTTTGAGATAAACAACAACATCCTCTATATTTATAATGGAATGGACGCTTATATTATTATCACTTTCTAGTTCAAAGGCAGCTCTTCTTTTTTTCCCTAACTCCATTCTATCAAGCGCTACCAGGACTGAGATAGGTTTTGCATTGTTTTTTTTGATAATGTTAATTGACTCTTCGATGGATGAACCTGAGGAAATAACATCGTCAACTATAAGTCCCTTTCCTGAAAGGGGGCTTCCTATCAATGAGCCAGAGTCACCATGTTTTTTTTCCTCTTTGCGATTAGAAGAAAAGGGTTTGTCAACTGAAAACAGATTATTCAATTGCAAAGATATAGAGGAGGCTAAAGTAATTCCTTTATATGCAGGACCAAATATAAAATCAAAATTTAATTCGCTTTGTTGTATGTAATTTGCATAAAAGTCTGCCAAGCATCTGAGTTTAGACCCTGAGCAACAAAGACCCGTATTAAAATAATACGGACTATTTCTCCCAGATTTGAGAACAAAGTCACCAAATCTAAGTATTTGCTCGTTAATAGCAAATTCAATAAAATTATTTTTGAGGTCATTCATACTTAAATTTAGTAATATTACTATATTACCATAGGATCAATATAAACAAATGAGAGTTTTAACGCTTAATGTATGTGGAATAAGAGCAAGTGAAAAAAAAGGTTTGTTTGCTTGGCTAAAGAAACAGAAATCAGATTATATTTGTTTGCAAGAGGTGAGGGCTCAAGAGGATCAAATTGATGACAAAAAGTACTCTCTCAATGGATATGATAGATACATGTCAGTGGCTGAGAAGAAAGGTTATAGCGGTGTTGCTATTTATTCGAATAAAAAAGTCATGAAGATAAAAAATAAAATAGGTTTTGATACATTCGATAAAGAGGGAAGATTTATTGAAGCTGAATACGATGACTGTTATATATCGAGCGTATATTTTCCCTCTGGATCATCTGGCGATGAGAGACAAAAACAAAAATATGTTTTTATGGATGTATTTGAAAAATATTTAATTAAAATTAAATCAAGAGATAAGCCTAGTATAATTTGTGGTGATTGGAATATCGTCCATAAAGAAATTGATATAAAGAATTGGAAATCTAATCAAAAAAATTCAGGATGTTTACCTGAAGAAAGAGCATGGTTAGATAAAGTATTCGATGGCCTTGGGTATATAGATGCATTCAGAGTTGTAAATAAGAAAGCTGACAACTATACTTGGTGGTCAAATAGAGGAAGAGCATGGGATAACAATGTTGGATGGAGAATAGACTATCAAGTACTCACGCCTGGAAGCCATATAAAAATAAAAAATGCGCAAATATATAAAAAAGAGAGGTTTTCTGATCACTCTCCTCTTATCATGAATTATGAGTTATAAAAATGTTTAATAATTTAATAGAAATAACTAGTCCTTATTTTCAGAAAAAAATATTCATAACATTATCAATGGGTTTTGTATCAGGTATTCCTTTGCTACTAACAATAACTCTTTTACAGGCTTGGTTAACAGATGAAGGTATCTCCAAATCAACAATAGGGCTATTTGCTCTTGTTGGATTGCCATACTCACTGAAATTTCTCTGGGCTCCTATATTTGATGGCATCACTTTATCAACCCTAGGAAGAAGACGTAGTTGGATGCTCGTTACACAAATAATGTTGATTATCACAATCATTGGATTGGGAATGACAAATCCAGCTATGAACGCGACTAATGTTGCAATCTTAGCAGTTCTAGTAGCATTTTCATCCGCATCACAAGATATAGTAATAGATGCATACAGAAGAGAATCTCTATCTGATCAAGAGCAAACACTTGGTGCATCAGCTTATGTACTCGGATATAGAATTGGCGCGTTGGCAGCTGGTGCCGGTGGTCTAATCTTAGCTGATTATATGTCCTATCAGATGGTTTATGCCTTCATGGCTCTAGTGATGCTGTATGGAGTGCTAATAACTATAGTTGCAGATGAACCTAAGAGTAGCTATAAGCCAACTACTTTTGTAGAGACCGTTGTTAAACCTTTTGTGGAATTTTTTGATAGATATACTTCTGTAAATAATATTGCCACTGACAGACTCAGACATATCAGAGATGGTTTTGCTCTTTCTCTGAATTCTGACAATAATTTATTTAGTAGAACAATTAGTCATGGATATAAACGAACAAAGATAACGAGACGCAATATACTTAAGAATATTTTTCTCACTCCTATTCTGATTTTGCTTTTTATACTTTTGTATAAAATTGGTGATACTATGGCACATTCTCTAAGTACTAACTTCTATCTTGATATTGGCTTTTCTAAAACTGAGATAGGTACCGTCGTGAAGTTCTTTGGATTATTTGCAACTTTAGTAGGAGCGTTTGCGGGTGGCTTGATTGCTTTAAGAATAGGCCTTTACCAATCATTAATCATATTTGGTGTTTTCCAAGCAATAGCCACGCTAGGTTTCTCACTCCTTGCTGTTATAGGGGATAATATTTATTTGTTGATGACTGTAATATCGCTGGAAAACTTAGCTGCTGGAATGGGATATACTGCATATCTTGCGTTTATAGCAAATATGACGAATAAACAATTTACAGCAACACAATTTGCCTTAATGACGGCATTAATGTCACTGCCAAGAACTCTCTTCTCTGGTTTCTCAGGATATCTTGTAGAATTCTTTGACTGGGAATTATACTTTGTTTTCTGTTCATTAATAGCAATTCCTGCTTTAATAATATTAAATAAACTCAACAAAGGAATTAAAATATGAATCATTTTTCAACAGCTGACCTCTGTGATGAAAATTCTGATATTCAGATTGCAGAACCAATCTTTAAAATGTTTGGCAAGCAAAAGATATTTATGGGAAAGATTAGGACGGTTGTTGCGGTAGAGGATAATTCATACGTTAAGAAACTATTAGACACTAAAGTTAAAGGCAACGTTATGGTTATTGATGGAAATGCTTCTACAAAATGTGCGTTACTCGGTGACAATCTAGCTAAAAAAGCATACGAGAATGGATGGGCAGGGTTCATTATTAATGGCTGCATAAGAGACAGCAATATAATTGATACGATAGATATCGGCATTAAAGCCCTAGACACTATGCCATTAAAAAGTGAAAAGAGAGATGTGGGAGAATACGGAAAAGATTTGAGTTTTGCTGGAGTTATATTTAAAGAAAATGAATATGTATACTCTGATCATGATGGAATAATTATAAGTAAGAAATTATTATAGTAACAAGATGAATAATCATATTTTGAATCTTAAAGGTATTTCTGTCGAGAAGAATGACGTATGCATACTAGAAGATATAAATCTTGAAATCAAACAAGGTGATTTTTTAAATATTTACGGGAGTAATGGAGCTGGTAAAACAACATTGTTAAAACTATTATCGGGTCTTACGGAGCCAACGGCTGGTGAGATAAAATTTAATAATGATGATTTTATGGACAAGGTTTTTATACTTGGGCACAAAAATGGCATAAAACTTAACTTAACAGTTTTAGAAAATCTTCAATTTATAAGTAATAATCAAGATATAAAAAAAATCAAATCTGTAATCGAGAAATACGAGCTTACTTCAAAAATGAATACACTCGCTAAATACCTCTCGCATGGCCAACAGAAAAGAGTTGCGTTAATGAAAGCCATGATCAATGACTATGATGTCTGGCTACTAGATGAACCGTATAGTGGTTTGGATCAAGCTGGTGAGGAGATCCTTGATAACATCCTTGTTGATCACATTAAAAATAGTGGCGTGGTTGTCATTACAAATCATAAAGAAATTAAAAAAGAAAAAGTTAATATAAAAAATTACAAAATAGAATGAATGGAATTATAAATATAATAAATAGAGAACTTAGATTAGTACGAAGATCTGGATATGAAGCTTTTATGCCTCTCATTTATTTAGTTATCATACTTATTTCTTTTAATATTGCTGTGGGGTACATATCCACAAATATAATTAAAACTATTATTCCTCTTATGATATGGTTATCTTGTTTGTTAGTTTGTGTTATGAATATAGAGAGTATGTTCAAAGAAGACTATGATGATGGCTCTCTTGAAATGTCAATTACAAGTGAATCTAATCAACTTGATTTCATTCTGGGAAAAATACTTGCTCACTGGATCATCACGAGCCTACCAATTGTAATATTCTCTCCGGGACTAGCTATTCTGCTTGGAGTCAGTCATGGCGCTACATCTGTACTTTTGACAAGTCTATTTATAGGCACGCTTGCCATGAGTTTTATTGGCGGTGTTATAGGAGGACTAACAGTGTCGTTAAAGCGTTCAAAAATTCTTGTTTCTATAATTTCACTTCCCTTATACATACCTATACTTATATTTGGAACAAGTGCAGTAAATAACTATAATGCAAATTTAGGATATGACACAGAATTAATTCTTTTGACTTTAATCCTGTTGATATTTCTTATTATATCACCATATCTATGTTTAAAATCACTAAAGATAAGCTTAGATTGAGTTAACCCACTGACTGTTTCTCTCTCTGTAAATTATCATATTACGAGCAGACATCAGAACTGCTGTGATGTAATAAAATGTAAAACCTAAGCTGGTATAGAGTAACGGGAATAGCATCTCAGTTGCAATAGAGGGAGTATCAAATTTCATCACGGAAGGTCCTTGATGTAACGTATTCCACCACTCAACTGAGAAATGTATAATTGGAATATTAACGAAACCAATTATGGCAAGAATTGATGCTGCTTTCGAACCCTTGCGCACGTCATCAAATGCACCATAAAGAAATATTATAGATAGATAAACAAAAAAGAGAATCAACTCAGATGTTAATCGGGCATCCCAGACCCACCATGTACCCCACATAGGTTTTCCCCAAATTGAGCCAGTCACTAAGGCTAGAAATGTAAATAGAGCACCTATCTTTGCTGAAGATATCGTGATTACTTCAAACACTTTAATTTTCCATATTAGAGAGATAATAGAAGTCACAAACAATACCGAATATGCCAGAAGCGACAACCATGCGCTTGGAACATGAACATAAATAATTCTAAAAGCTTCTCCCTGTTGATAATCAGGAGGTACAACAAATAATCCCTGATAAATTCCATAAAATATCAAAAGCAGACTTGCAGCAAAAGACCATGGTATTATAATGCACGAAAAAGCATAAAACTTTGGTGGGGATATATTTTCAAACAATTTTTTTAACATAAGCAAATCAAAGTGATATGATAACATAAAAATAAAAATGCCAAAAAAATCTGAGAATAATAAGCTAAAACCCTATGAAACCAAGTCGATAACATGGAATAAAGGCAAGCAGGGCAAATATAGAATACTAAGTAAAATCAACAGAGAAGCATTCGAAAAAGCACAAGCAATCAACAAGAAAGAGACTTAATTAAATCAGACCAGTCGTAAGATTTATCTCCAATAGCAAAAAATTCATTGTTTAAGTATGTCTTGTTTTTACAATACTTCAAACGAGACATATTTTTATCTACAACAGAACCCCCGGCTTCTTCAATAATACATTGGCCAGCTGCAGTGTCCCACTCATGCGTAGGACCTAGCCTAGGATAGAAATCACCTTCGCCAGTAGCTATCAAACCAAATTTTAGTGCACTAGACATCTTCTTAATTTTTGGTGATACAAATCTCTTAGTTATTAAATCTAATTTTTTTGCATTCATAGACGAACTAGTTAAAATTGTAGCTTCGATATCACTCCCAGGTTCATTACTATTAAAGGTATTACAAGAAATTTTCAATGCTGACGATAAAGATTGACTATTACGTAAAATATATGACCCACTTCCCTCGATAGCATAATACGAAATCTTAGAAATTGGTGAGTAGATCAAGCCAAACGAAGGGTATTCATTTTTAATGAACGCAATATTTATACAAAATTCATTACCATGATTAAGATAGTTTCTTGTACCATCAAGTGGATCAATTATCCAAAAAGAATCTCCTGGATTGATATCCTCGTAATGTTCTTCAGAGACTATAGGATATTTCTTATCTATTTTTCTGATCCCTGATGAGATTATTTCATTTGACTTGATATCAATTTCACTTAGTGGCGTATCATTGTCTTTAGAAGAGAATTTGTTATCTTGTAGGTGATTTGAAACTTGATAATTTCCTGCTTCAACACATAGACTTATTAATTTAGGTAAAGTTTCAACAATTAATTTATTTATCATTTGTTATTTTGACTGTTAAAAAAAATATATAAAGATGAATATACTCTAGAATCTACGTGTGAGTAATTAGTAAGACAATAAGATTTCTTAATTTCATCAATTGAATGTTGTATGATTTTTAAAGGTTCTGGCTCATCGCCCCTCAGAGAAGATTTTTGCAAATCTCTTGCAATAACTATATGGGTTTTATGATCTATGTATCCAGGAGCTAAATCAAGTGTATGAACGTGCTCTAAGTTAGATGACATGTAGCCAATTTCCTCTTGGAGTTCTCGGTTAGCAGCTTCCAATATTGTTTCGCCTTTATCTATTTTCCCCTTTGGGAAAGTTATTGAATAATCATCTACAGCAGCTGCATACTCAGATATTAGGACAAGGTCATTACCTAATACCGGTACAATCATTACAGCTCCCTCTCCAGTGCCCGATATTGTCTCATATGTCCTCTGTTCATTATTAGAAAATTTTATATCTAACTCCTGAATTTTGAATAATCTGGTTTGAGCAATAATTGATTTACGGAAAATTTTTGGCATGATAGTAATGTTAATTTACAGTAGAAATGATACATTAATCACTATGAATTTGAAAGGGATGAAAAATTTTCTCATAGACATGGATGGCGTCTTGCTAGATATAGCATATGACAATTTTTTTTGGCAGAAACATGTGCCTCAAATCTATGCTAATGAAAAGGGTTGTGATTTAGATCAAGCAATTAGGATTACTCATACACTGTTCCACTACAAAAAAGGATCAAGAGACTGGTATGACTTAGATTATTGGTCAAATATACTTGGAATAGATATTGTGAAGGAAAAGAAAAGCGAACTAAGTGTCTCTAAAATAAAAATCAAAGATGGGGTAATAGATGTGCTCATTGAATTGAAAAATAGGGGGATGAAACTTTTTCTAGTGACAAATGCACATAGAAAAACACTAGACCTTAAACTTGAAAAATATCCACTTCATAAATACTTTGACGAAGCTATTTCGGCACATGATTTTAATTACATAAAAGAAGATATTCAGTTTTGGTATTTATTAAGAAACTATTTAAACATTGATTATAACGAAACTATTTTAGTAGAGGATACAATGACTAACATACAATCTGCTAGACATAGTAAATTGCGATCACTTTATGTAACCCATAGTGAATATAGTGGAGATGAGTGGGTGAAACCGATTGAATGTTTTTCAAAATTTATTCCTTGCCTTGACTAGTGAAATGGATTTAAGAGAAAAGTCATTTGAAAACATTTCGTCCACAATAATTCTCTTCAATTTATGTTTATAAATAATTATTCTGTGTATATACTCATTGTCAATTTCATATCTAATTAATTCTTTTTTGAATCTAGGAGATTTTAATAGATACTTACCTAGAGATTTATTCTTTAATATCCTTATGAAGCTCTCTTTCCCATAACAGTGTCTTATAGGAATATATGATTTAGCAAAAATAATTGGATATTTTTCACAAGTAAGTTTAACTTTTCTCTCTATATTATATCCTGAAAATTGTGCGAGGTATTTTTTGAAAAATCTTTTTTTATGAATGATTTTTTGAGAGATTACATGAACTCTAAAATTATTATTTGGTTCAGATTCTAATCTTTTAGTTAGTGATTCATTATCGATAATAGATAGTTTTTGATTATAATTTAGACCGCTCAGATTCTTTTCAGCCAACCAATTCTTTACTTTACCGAATTTCACTATAAATCTATTCCTTTATTCCCGAGTTGAGACCATCGTGATAATAATATCTTTTTTTGAGTATCAGTCAATTCAGAGTATATTTTATTGATTTTTTTTACTTCTGTAAAATTATCTAGTATCTCCTCATAATTTATTAATTTAAAATTATTATATTGACCCGACTGTCTCTGTCCAAAATAATCACCAGCTCCTCTTAACTTTAAATCAGTTTCAGCTATACTAAAACCATCATTTGTATTCACAAGGGATTCTAATCTACTTAAACTTAGCTCTGAACTCTTTTCATCATAAATAAGAAAGCAAAAACCTTGCTGTCTACCTCTTCCAACTCTACCCCGTAACTGATGAAGCTGCGATAAACCGAATCTAGAAGCATCCTCTATGATTATAGTTGTTGCATTTGGTATATTTATACCTACCTCTATCATTGTCGTACAAAGCAAAATGTCAGCATCATGTTTATGAAATTTTCTCATATTAATTTCATTTTCACTCTGCTCAGCCTGACCATGCAAGATAGCTACTCTATCTGACGGAAAAATTTCTATTAGTTCTTCATACACTCCATATATATTGGATGTTCTATCTGAATTACTATCTATTGCAGGACACATCCAAAAAATTTGTTGTTTTGAATTTATAGCGTCTTTTACAAAATCAAATATAGCTTCTCTATTTATTTTATTGATTAATTCTGTCTTAACAGGCTTCCTTCCTTTTGGAACATCAGTAATCCTTGAGTAGCTTAATCCCTCATATAACACTAGAGATAGTGATCTTGGTATAGGTGTGGCAGATAGCATAATTTGATGTGGTTGGATAGTTTTATTAGAACTTTTATGTATTTGAGCTCTCTGTCTTACGCCAAATTTGTGTTGCTCATCGATAATGCTTAAGCCTAGGTTCTTAAATCTTATATTGTCAGATAATAATGAATGAGTGCCTATGATTATATTAATCTCTCCAGATGATATTTTCTCATATATTACATCCTTATCGCTTTTACAAACGCTGCTAGTGATTAGTTCTATGTTGATTTTAGTACCGTCAAATATTTTCAATAAGCTCTTATAATGTTGGTTAGCAAGTATCTCTGTAGGCACTAAAAGAGACGTTTGAAGATCTGATAAATAACACATATAAGCAGCAAGGGCAGCAACTATTGTTTTGCCACAACCTACATCACCTTGTATTAATCTCTTGGAGACTGTTCCTTTGGAAAAATCTTTTTCAAGATCATTTAAGACATCAATTTGCGAGTCAGTCAAAGAAAAACCTAATGTGCTAATCATTTTGTGAATATCTGATTTTTCATAATCGAACTTGTACCCGGTTTGTTTTGACGACGAATTAATTTCAGTATTAATTTTTATACGATGGGCAAGTAATTCCTCAAAGATAAACCTTTTACGTCCTTGTAAAAACTTTTCTAGGGATTCGATGTATGATATTTTTGAGGATGGGAGATGACAGTACAACAAAGCATCAAGATAATTAGGGATTTCAAGTTTTAGAAGTTGATCGTCCATAAAAATATCTTTGTTATTTTTATTAGAAAGATAGTCTAAAAGGAATTTTATTATCTTCCTGATCTTTCCTTGCGTTACTTTCTTCTTGGTGTCATAGAACGGTATAATTTTTTCAAGACCATCACTAGACATAATTTCTACCTCTGGATGAATCATGCTCAACGTTTTAGATTGCTTATAAACTACGCCTGTGATTCTAATTTTTAAACCTGTTTTTAAATTTGAGAACATGAATATTTTGTGTAGAAACCTAATCTGTAAATCGATTCCATCTACATTAACCTTTACAATCATAGATCTTTTAGGACCTTTGGTTATAATGATGCTCTTGATTACACCAATAAAAATACATTTTTGTTTATCAGTAACATTATTGGGATTACTAGTGGAAGTTTTATCGAGTAAGTGTGATGGTAAAAATAAGATTATATCAGTGATTGTTTTTATGCCAAGCTCTTCCAATTTGCCTTTAGTGGCAACACCAACTCCAGGCAATGTAGTCAAATCATTATCTTTTAATTTAATATTCAAAAAGTTATCTATTGAGCTAAGACAATTGCATCCATTTCTATTTCAACATCTTTCGGAAGCTTGCTAATTTCCACTGCTGCTCTGGCAGGATATGGTTTAGTAAAAAATTTTTCCATGGCTTGGTTGACAGCTTGAAAGTTCTCTAAGTTTTTTAAATAAACTGTTATTTTGACTATATCATTAAGTGAATTTCCACTCTCTTTGACTATTTCATCAAGATTCTTAATAACTTGTTCGACTTGATCTGAAAAAACAGGTGATATTACTTCCATAGTAGATGGATCCAGAGGAATTTGGCCAGAAATAAAAATAAGGTTTCCTGCCTTTACAGCTTGTGAATAAGCGCCTATAGCTTCCGGAGCCTTATCAGTAATAATTACTTTCTTATTCATGGTTTCTTCCTGGCGTATCCGGATTTATTTAACCTATCTAGATAATCATGCCAATTTTTTTTGTAGTCTTTGCATAATTCGTGTAAATATTCCCAAGAGTATAACCCTGAGTCATGGCCATCATCAAAAACTAACTTAACTGCATAATTACCGACAGGTTCAATTTTATCAAGTCTCACATCCTCTTTGCCTTTTTGAAGTTTTTCTTGACCTGGGCCATGTCCTCTGACTTCAGCAGATGGTGAAAAACATCGCAGATATTCAATGGTTAGATTTTCTTTCAAGCCATCTTCAAAAGTTAACGATAATATGTTGTTTTTTTTAATGTACCTTATTTCAATTGGCTTAATCATGATATTAATTATATATCATAGAAGATTAAATAATATCAATTTATGACTTCCGATTCCTAGCTCTAGGATGGCTTTTCTCGTAAACCTTCTTGAGATATTCAAAATTAATATTTGTATATATTTGTGTTGTGCTTATATCCTCATGCCCTAAGAACTCTTGAACAGCCCTAATGTCGCCAGAAGATTCTAATAGATGTGTTGCACACGAGTGTCTAAGAGTATGCGGACTAATTTTACATTTAAGATCTACAACTTTGCTCCAATAATCTAGTCTCTGTTGTACTGCTCTATTCGATATTCTGTTTCCATACTTGTTAATGAATAAAGCTACTTCTTGATCTTTTGCATGATTCTCCCTGACAGTAAGCCAGGATTTAATAGCTGCCACAGCAAACTTTCCTATCGGGAGTATTCGCTCTTTACTACCCTTACCAATGACAGATAATGTATTAGCAGCAAAATCAATTGAATTCAAATTTAACGATGTTGCCTCGCTTAGCCTTAGTGCGGAACTATACATTATCTCAATGCATGCTTTGTCTCTTAGTACGCTAAAACCTGTACCTGGCAAATCACACAGTTTAGATATTTGTTCTATTGATAATACGTGCGGTAATTTTTTTTGTTTCTTCGGGACAGTTAATTTAATTATCGGATCTTTAGGTATATATTTTTTCTTATACAAGAACTTAATAAATGAACATACAGAAGACTTAATACGAGAAACACTGTTTGGATTCAGACCATCATTGTTGAGACTGATTATATACATTTGGATAGTTTCGTTGTTTATTTCATTCAATTTTGTGATTTCTTTAGTTTTTAGGTAATTTAAAAATTTATTGATATCTATATTATAGTTTTTGACTGTATACTTACTAAAGTTTTTTTCGTAGTTTAAATACTCAGTATACTCTTTAAGATGATTTGATGTGCTTACTAAATTACTCATCCCAAACACCCTCTTGCTCTAATTGACTTGGACCAGTTAGAACAATTGACCCATCCGTGTCGAGGTGTACCTCTAGAACGCCTCCCTCTTGTTGAATCATAACTGATGAATTTTTTGTTACATTTTCATTATAAATTAAGTGATAAGCTGCAGCTGCGCTAGCTCCACTTCCACATGATTTTGTAAACCCGGCTCCCCTCTCCTTTACTTTTACTTTGAGATAATTCTTATTGTCTCTGATAGTCCCTTCCTGAATAAAAGTAAAATTTAGATCATTTTGCATACTCTTGACATAGGCGCCTGCTAGAAATGAGTGGACCTGATCCAATGATAAAATATCATCGAGATTTTGACTTTGTATAACAGCATGTTTATTTCCTACATCTACAATCAATCCGCTTAATTTATTAAAACCATCAAATGCTTCGCCGGTGATTTCAGAGAAAGTAGGAACCCCTAAGTTTACTGATATTCTCTGCTCATCAACTATATCAGCGCTATACGATTTGTTACAGATTACGATAGTAGACTTACTGACCGAAAATTTGCGATTAAGATATAGCATAATAGCACGTAACCCATTGCCGCATTGACATGCAGAAGATCCATCATTGTTATATATTTTACAATTGACATGATCGGGTTGAGAAGTGTCTATAAGCAATACTTGGTCACATCCAACATTCTCACTAGATGAGATAGCAATAATATTTTCTTGTGATTGTTCGAAATTCTGAGATGATGTATCTATTACTATAAAATCATTCCCTTGACTATTCATTTTTGTGTATAAAGTTTTCATTTATTTTTAAATCATGAGATCACTCTCGTCTAAAATTAGATTCGAGAAATCTTCCCTGCTTCGTATTAGTTTAATTTCATCCTCTAACAGAATATACTCTGCAATTCTTGGCCTAGAATTGTAGTTAGATGAGAGTGAAAAGCCATATGCACCAACATCCTCAACGACCAAGTAATCACCCTTTTGAATTGATAATTTTCTATCTTTGCCTAGATAGTCAGCTGTTTCGCAGACTGGCCCGACTACATCATATGTAGCTTCTTTGGAGTTAGAAGGTTTGCTAATGCTTTTAATCCTATGATGAGCATTGTACAGAGGGGGTCTTAATAAATCATTCATTGCGGCATCAACAATGGCAAAATTTTTATCTCCAGAATTCTTAATATTTAAAATTTTTGTAACAAGCAGCCCAGCATCACCAACAATAGACCTTCCAGGCTCAACAATGAGTTTTAGACCCGTCGGAGAGATAATTTCTACTAATTTATCTAAAAACGATTCTCTTTTAATAGATTTTTCATCTTTATACGTTATTCCTAAACCACCTCCAACATCAATGTGTGATAAATTTATTTTCATCTCTTTCAGCGCATGAACTATTTCAAGTACCTTAGTTGCAGAATCAACGAAAGGTTGTAAATCAGTAATTTGAGAACCAATATGGTAATCTATGCCGACGATGTTAAGATTATCCAAATCCTTAGCCATCTTGTATGCATCAAAAATCTCATTTTCATGGATACCAAATTTATTCTCACTCAAGCCAGTCGTAATATAAGGGTGAGTTTTGGGATCAATTGAGGGATTAACGCGAATTGATATATTAGCTCTCTTGTTTAGAGAGGATGCGGCCTCAGATATTGACTTAAGCTCATCTAATGATTCAACATTAAAGCATAGAATGTTCTTAGCGATACCAAACTCTATTTCATCCATGGTTTTACCAACACCAGAGAAAACAATTTTTTCAGCATCGCCACCTGCAAGAAGTACTCTCTCAATTTCACCTTTTGAAACTACATCAAAACCTGAATTGTTGTTAGAGAGCGTTTTCAGTATTGAAAGATTCGAATTAGCTTTTACTGAATAACATATGAGAGAATCAATCTCGGTCAAACAGCGTGCATAAGAATTGTAATTCTCAATGATTTTATCAGAAGAATAAATATAAAACGGAGTAGTTACTTTCTGCGCAAAATCATGAATTTTATTATCATCTGTTAGTTTCTTGACCATATAAATCTCAGAAAGTTATTTATTGAAATATGTAACGACTGATTGTGGGTCAGGCACTATTAACGGACCTTTATTACCACATGACGAGATAAACATAACAGCAAATATAACAAATATAATTTGTGCCATCGATACAGACACTATTTTTTTAGTCATCATATGCTACATTATAGACTTAAAGTATATGTATCTGCTAGACAATGAAGCAAGATTATCTTGATAATTTAATTGAAGTTGGTGATAAAAATCACTGCGAAGCTACAATGATTTGGTTCCATGGATATGGAGCTAATAATTGGTCGTTTGAACCATCAATGAAGATGATTAATTTAATGACTGATGGAAGACTGCATATTCTTATGCCCAATGCCCCGATAGTTGATAATAAGAGATCCTGGTATCCACTACCCACAACAGGAGAGAATGGTAAATTACTTGAAAATCTTGATGGTATTAAAAATACTCATAAACACATAAACCTTTTTATAAAAAATCTTGATTTGAATAAAAAAATATTTGTCGGTGGTTTTTCTCAAGGCGCAGCATTATCATTAAGCCTTATATTTGAAAGAGGTTTCCCTATAGAGGGTTGTGTAGCCCTATCAGGATATATGCCAAATTCAGATCACTATTTGGCGAATGATCCTCAATCATCTAAAGTTTTCATATCACATGGAAAAAATGATAATGCAATTTCTTTTGACAGCTTCACGAAAAGCATGAATTTTCTTGAGAAAAAAAATGTACAATGCACTAAATATATTGGTGACTTCGGCCATACAATAACTAAAGAAGTTACTAATGAATTAATAGATTGGATTGTTAAAATACTGTAGAGCTGTTTTATCAGCTCTACAGTTACTGTTTATTTTGGTTCTCTATATCGCTGTGCTGCCGCTATCGCGGTTTCACTACCATATTTCTCATTTATTTTATCCAATGATTCAAAATGGTCAGCTCTTCTATGTGTAAGACACATTCCTTTTTTATCTACGCCCCATAAAGCGTAAGCGATAAAATTTTTAAGATGGTCAGGCGTTTGATCCATATGTGGAATACCAAATCTGATAAGAAGATTATTTCTATCAGCTCCGCTATCTTTTTGTTCTTTGATGATTCTTTGAACTTCGACTTGCAGGTCTTTGACGTCATCGCCGTTCCAAGACCCAACAACCGTTCCATCTGGTAATATTATGTCATCACCTTGTGGTACTGGATGATCAGGCATAATAGTTCCTCCTTCTAATGTTTATTTCAATAGATATTATAATGTAAATTTAACAATCTTCTAGTATTTATCAAAGCTAATTACAGGGAAAATTATCCTGGTATGCATTCCGAAGAGCTAGCCCAATTAGGGGTGCCTCTGAATATTTGGTATAAAAGTCAGGGTTATTATTAATTTCTGTAATTATTAGACTTTTCAGATTACTCGCAGATAGCTCAAAATCGTTTGGTTTACAAAAAATTTCATAATTATGTTTTCTGTATGTGAATTCATTTGCCCAATCTAAACCTGACTCTAATCCGTATAAGTAACTGTCATATTTATCGGAGTCTATATGTTCTAAAAAGCTTTTTGTTGAGGGCTGCGCATAAACTGCACATGGTGATATGAGCAAGAAAAATAAAATGGTCTTATAGTTCATTACTTCTGTTCATATTTTTTTAGTGCTTTGATGAGAATGCTCGCTTCTTTTTCAACAAGTTTTGGTGAAGTGTCCCCTTTATTAGATCTCATCTTTACAGTATTGCTTGGAATTATTTTTTTATAAATATCAGCCTCTATCAGGTTTGAGAATTTTTGAAACTCAGATTCAGGTATTTCCTCTAGAGAACAATGTTTATCCTCGCAGTACTTAACAATCTTTCCAACAAGGTGGTGTGCCTCTCTAAATGGCATTCCTTTCAATGAAAGGTATTCGGCTATATCCGTCGCTGTTGAAAACGACGTGCCTGACAGTTCCGATGCCCTTTGTTTATTTAGGACAATTGTTGGGATCATCTTAGATATTATTTCGATACAGCTAAGAGTTGTATCCACAGAGGTAAAGATTTGTTCCTTATCCTCTTGGAGATCTCTATTGTAAGTGAGTGGCAAACCTTTCATTAAAGTGAGCAATCCTACCAAGTTACCATATACGCTGCCAGTCTTTCCTCTAACGAGTTCAGCTACATCAGGATTCTTTTTTTGAGGCATAATAGATGAGCCAGTGCAAAAACCTTGGTCAAGATCAATGAGATTAAACTGGGGATTCATCCACAATACTATTTCCTCACAAACTCTCGATAGGTGCATCATTATCATTGAATTACTATATGCCAGGTCAATGACATAGTCTCTATCAGACACAGCATCCATAGAATTATTTGAAACACTCGCAAAACCAAGTTTTTTTGCTACAAATTTTCTATCAATTTTGAGAGAGGTACCGGACATTGCGGCTGACCCCAATGGTAGAGTATTCATAAGTGACATTACATTTTCAATTCTTTTTTCGTCTCTTGCAAACATTTCAGCCCAAGCAAGCAAGTGATGCCCAAAAACCACAGGCTGAGCTATCTGTAAATGAGTGTAACCAGGAAATAAATCTGAGGAATATACTTTAGCAAGTTTCGCTAGTGAAAATCTCAAGTTTCTTAACCTAATAATGATGAATTCAGATAATTCTCTCAAGTATAATCTTAAGTCTGTAGTAACTAAATCATTTCTTGATCTACCAAGGTGGATTTTTTTTCCGACAGGTCCAATTATCTTTACGAGTGAATTTTCTATATTCATATGAACATCTTCAAGCTTAACAGACCATGGTAGTTTACCGCTATCAGCTAGCTTTCTTACTTTTTTTAGACCAGATACAATCTTTTGAAAATCCGATTTTGTAAGATGTTTGCATTTATACAACATCTCAACATGAACTTCTGTTACACGAATATCTACATCGTAGAGCACCAAATCTACTGATAAGCTTTGGCTGAAATCTAAAACATCAGAGTCGATACCCTTAATAAATCTGCCTGACCAGGTGTTATTTTTCATAAATTTTAAAAATGATATTACATTGTTTTACCAGTAAGTATAGTATAAAAAATATAAAATGAGTTGATTATGAGTAATTTAATTAGGATAGCAACACGCAAGAGTCCACTGGCTCTAATTCAAGCTAATAGAGTTAAGGAGTTGATAGAAAAACGACTGAAAGACACTACGGTTAAGTTGATTACAAGGTCTACATCAGGTGATACGGTATCCAAGGCAAAATTTAAAAAATCTGGCGGCAAGGGATTGTTTCTCAAAGAATTAGAAGAGCTCTTGCTGGATGGAGATGCCGATATAGCAGTTCACTCTCTTAAAGACGTTCCGGCTGTTATAGATAAGAAGTTCATAATTACGACGATAGATATTAGAGAAGAGGCTGCAGATGTATTGATTTCTAAACAGTTTAATAAAATAACTGAACTTCCAGATAAATCTATTATCGGTACATCAAGTCCAAGGAGGATTGCTCAGATCCGAAATAAGTATAAGAATATTCAAATAAAAGAAATTAGAGGTAATGTCCAAACTAGGATAGCAGAACTATCAAATGATAAAGTTGATGCGGTAATTCTAGCGGCAGCAGGACTCAGAAGACTCTCCCTCTCAGATAAGATTTCACAATACCTGCCTAAAGATGATTATGTTCCAGCAGCAGGACAGGGTGTTCTTTGTATACAGACTACCAAAAACAATGAATATATTCTAAAAACTCTCAAAGGACTTGTATTGGATGAAGTTGATAGATGTGCGAGCGAAGAGAGAGATTTTGTAAGACAGTTCGACGGAGATTGTTTTTCTCCGATAGCAGCACATTGTTATATCAAAAACAATAAATCAACATTAATTGGCTATGTGAGCAGCACTGATGGTAATAGATTCATTAAAACTAAGATTGTTGAAAATGTTAATGAGATGAGGGGTATCGGCAAAAAACTTGCTAAAATAATGATAGAACAGGGTGCAAAAAAAATCCTCGAGACAAAATGAATCTAATAACAATATCGGCCTCGACAATAATACAACAAAGCGATTTTCTAATTGATGGGCATAAGATTAAGAAAAGGATTGCGGTTGATACTGTTGCTAACAAAATATCACTAACACAACTATCAGCCCTAGATTCAGCAGACGTAATTATATTTCAGAGCAAGAATGCAGTGAGACATCTTGATTACCCATTGAAACAAAGTCATGCGAGAATTTTTTGTGTTGGGCCTTACACCGGTCATTTTTTAAAAAGGAAGTTTGGGCTTGATTCTAATTATCCCAAAAAAAACTTCTCTGCAGATGGATTGTTGAGTGAATTAAAACTTAATGATTTGAAAGATAAGAAAATTTGCCTAATAAAAGGTGATGACGGAATAGATACGATTAGCAAAAAACTGAAAGTAAAAAATAAAGTTAATATCATTAATACCTACAAACGATCATTAATAGAGAACTTCATCGTGGAGAGTGATTTATCAAATGAGGAGGTAAATGTATTTATATCTATGAGCAAGACGTCAATGCATGCGCTTAAATCAATAATAAGCCAGTTTCACGAAAAATATAAAGTTGCTTTTATAGTGCCTAGCAAGAGATTTATAGAAGAAAGTAGTGACACTGAAACATATAAATACTATGTTTGGGATCAAGCTACCTCGTTAGATGGATTAAGAGTTATTTTAAGAGATATTAAATGAAGAAAATTATATTAGCAGGATTTGGATATCTTGGTAAATTTATAGAGCAACAGGCAGATTTTAACGAAAAAAAAGTCCTGTATAAACTTTCTAGGAACCCAGACAAACATCGTAATGGTTTTGGTAATCATGTAGAGGTTGATTTTGATAAAGAAAAATTTGATATCACAAAGATAGTTGGTGAAAGCACAGTAATATACATGGCGCCGCCAAATAAAGACAGAGATGGAGATCCTAGATTAGAAAACTTTCTCAATAATATAAAAAAATCGAATATAGAGAGAATTGTATACATCAGCACCTCAGGGGTTTATGGAGACTGCGGCGGCTTGTCTGTGACGGAGGACGCTGAGCTAAGGCCATTGACGGATCGAGCTAAGAAGCGTGTTATTGCTGAGAAGATG
>ENA-OSEY01000069-OSEY01000069.1-marine-metagenome-genome-assembly--contig:-NODE-69-length-68159-cov-10.717649_pt1 | contig 68159 bp, 67 predicted proteins | sample MGYA00248465_ERZ534230 | MGnify/ENA primary metagenome ERZ534230 (study PRJEB26409, sample SAMN06344110) | marine metagenome | isolation source: Sea water from surface | place: Atlantic Ocean:Southern... | reverse complement strand
GCATAATTATTTATGTAAGATTAAATCAATTTAAAAAAATAGCAAAAATAAAATAAATTTCAAATTTTAAATTAAGGGAGCAATGTCTCAACTTTCTTTAAGGCTTTTAACATTGCTTTTTTAACATCAGAAAGGTTTTCTTTATCAATTAAATTCTTTGAATAAGTAAGATTTGTGAAATGCTCTACAACCTTTTCCTCTTGGTTTATATCTTTCTCAGCAAATCTGTTTTTTAATTCTTCGAATTTAATTTTGGAGACTATCTCTTTTGGGCCAATGGGATCAAGTCCGGCAAACATTTGAAAACGAATTGATGCCTCATTTAGATCCATTTCATTTTTTGGCTTACCGTTAACAAATGATGGTACAAGTTCTTTTGAAATCTTTTCGGCACCTTTATCTACCAAGCTCTCAATAAAGGTTTGATAAATTTTAAGTTTCTCTTGAACTTTTTCATTTTTCTGCTTTTCAGCGTAATCTTTAATTGCTTTTTTAAATTTCTTAGCCTCAGGCTGATCCTGTAAATTCTCTAACTCTGTAAATTTCTGCTCTGCCTCACCAGGAGTAATGTTTTTGTCTCTTAAATCTTTCAGGATTGCTTCAAAAATTCCTCTTGACTCATCTAACTCTTTATCTTTAATTAGCAAAAATTCGTTGCAATGATCTTCAAATTGTTTATTCACTTCTGGATCTAACTTTCTTCCACATGGGCCGAGCCTTCTCCATTGTTCCTTGTATTCGTGAATTTTTGCTATTGATTCATCAATGTTTTCTTTATCTAGTTCTTTAACTAAATTAATTACCTCTTCTTTTTTAACTTTATTGAAATTTTCTACATCAGATAGAAGTTTATTTATTCCTTTTTTAGACTCTTTAAATTTTTTATTTAAATCTTGAAAATCAGCGTCTGGAACTGGCGAAAAAGATTTCCACTTCTCATGGAGAGTTTTAAGGAAATTAACAATTTCTTTTACAGTAATCGTTTCTTCAGTCTTGCCAGAGGGAAAGGAAATTACCTGTTCTATTAGTGAAAGTTTTTTATCTCTATTCTCTTCCTTTTTACCTTCAAGTTCTTGAAAATAATCTTTACAAGGTGCCCAAGCCTCTTCACAGGCAGTTTTAAATGATGCCCATTTTTCCTTACTCGCAGTCTTCCCATGCTGATCAAGGTTTTGCCATTGCTTTTGAAGAGAATTTATTTGGTTTGCTAATTTGCGTGGTTCAAGTTTTTGATTTGTAAGTGAATTTACCTTGCTAATTAATTCAGTTCGCTTATCTGATGTTGCAAATTCTGCCCAATCATCAAATTCTTTTGCAGTAAAATTTAATCTTTGAAATCTGTGCTTAAATTTTGAGGGAATTGGTTTATCTCTGCCAAATTGCGTATTTAGCTTTCTTAGGTCTTTTTGTGCCTTTTTTATTTGGCCTGAAGAAAAAAGTTGCTCAATATAATTAAGCTGTTGATTTAAATTTATTGCTCTCTCTCCCACAAATCTAGTTTATTATTATTTATAATCCTCAATACAAATATGAAACGCATTTTAACAGGTATTACACCAAGTGGCTATCCTCATTTAGGAAATTATGTTGGTGCAATTAAGCCCTCTTTAGACTTAGCAAAGAAAGATAATGAGTCATTTTTATTCATCGCAGATTTGCATGCCATTATAAAAATTAGTGATGCCAAACAACTTAAAGAGCTTACCAAAGGAATTGCATTAGCATGGTTAGCTTCAGGATTAGATCCAGAAAAAACTTATTTTTACAGACAATCTGATATTCCTGAAGTGAGTGAACTCGCATGGATATTATCTTGTGTCGCTGAAAAAGGTCTTTTAAACAGATCTCATGCCTACAAAGCGGCGACTGATTTAAATAAAGAAAATGGTAAAAAAGATGTTGAAGAGGGAATATCAGCTGGACTATTTTCTTATCCAATACTAATGGCTAGTGATATTTTATGTCCAAATGCTACTCATGTCCCAGTTGGAAAAGATCAGCAGCAGCACTTAGAAATAACAAGAGACATTGCAGAAAAGTTTAATAAAAAATTTGGAAATATCTTTAACATTCCTGAAGCTGTAATAAATGAAGAGAAAACAGTTTTAGGTACTGATGGAAGAAAAATGTCCAAAAGCTACAACAACATAATTCCATTACTTTCAGGCGAAGATGAATTAAAAAAATCAGTTATGAAGATAATAACAAACTCCCAAGAACCAGGAGAGAAAAAAGAATGGGAGGATAATATTTTATCTTCGATATACTCCTCATTTGCAGACGAACAGTCCATAAAAGAACTGCAAAACAAATTTAGCGATGGAATAGGGTGGGGAGATGCAAAAAAAATTGTTTTCGAAGACTTAAACAAGCTTTTAACTCCTGTACGTGAAAAACATGCTGAACTAAAATCTAAAGAAAATTATCTTGAGGAAATTCTTCAATCTAATGCAAAAAAAGTAAGGGCATTTACAAAGCCATTACTAGAAGAAGTTAAAAGTTCAATTGGTATTTCTAAATTCTAAATTGAATGTATAAAACACGTAGTGAAAAAAATTATCTATGGATTTTTTTTACAATGTTTACTATTGGTCTTGGCCAGTCATTGGTTTTTACTTCAATACCAATTTTCGCCAGAGAACAGGGATTGAATGAAGTAGAAGTTTCTCTTGTCTTTGGAGTTTCAGCTTTTGCGTGGTTTTTTATGTCTCCCTTGTGGGGAAGGTATAGCGATAAATTTGGAACAAGAACTGTAGCGTTAATTGGTTCTCTTGGTTATTCAGCAAATATGTTTTTGATAATACTTCCGATTTTTCTATTTGATCGTGGATTCATTACATCAGCTGCACTTCTGCCTTCTCTAATAGCTTGCAGAATGGTTTATGGAATATTTGGTTCAGCAACAAGACCTGCTTTATTCGGATATGCAGGAAGAATCTCTTCTAGCAAAAACAGAACAACAATTTTTGCAAACCTTGAATCTGGCTTTGTCTTAGGAACTATATTGGGACCGATCATTGGAGCATTCTTCTTCAGATTCGCTAATAATGAGATTCCATTCATACTATTTTCAATGTTAGGTTTATTAGCAGCCTTACAGCTAAATATTAGGCTTCGAAATCTTGAATCTACAAAAGCAGTTTTAAGCAAACCAAAAAGGCTAAAAATTGGCGACCAAAAAGTATGGCCGTTTGTTGTTCTTTCATCGTTTATGAGCATTACACAGGCTATTATATTTCAAACCTTAGGGTTCTATATATTTGATAAATTAGACTATTCTGCACAAGATGCAGCTGTTTATGTAAGCATTTCCTTTGGCATATATTCAACATCTATAGTGATAACACAAACATTTATAACTCCATTATTTAAGTCTTTAAAAACAATGATGTTGTTAGGCCCTGTCTTGGCATTTTTGTCATTCATAGCTTTGATATATGTAAATGATATTTTTTCTCTTATAGGTGCCTTAATTTTAAATGGTATAGGTTTTGCAATAGTTAGGCCAAGTTATGCTTCAGCTTTATCTCAGAGCCATGATGAGTCTTTTCAAAGCTCGGCAGCAGGCCTTCTGGGTAGCACATACCCTATAGGACACATGATTGCACCATTATTTGTTTCTCTTTATGTCTATGGTTATTTTTATCTATATTCTTTATCAGCAATTGTTTGCGTTATAACAGTTGCATTTACAATGTTCCATCCGTATATACTTAAAACTAATGAATACAAGTAAAAAAGCGCTTTTAATGCTTAATCTTGGTACTCCAGATAGCCCAGGAGTAATCGACGTTGGTAAATACTTGAGCGAATTTTTAACTGATTCAAGGATGATAAATATTCCGTCCTTGCTTAGATACCTTTTAGTCAATTTGATAATTGTGCCGACAAGATCATTTTCATCCTCAAAGGGATATAAGGAGTTATGGACTAAAAGGGGCTCTCCATTAAAATTCCACATGGAGGACTTAGTCAAAAAAGTCTCAAAAAAATTAAATAAATCACATGAAGTTTTTTATGCCATGCGTTACAAAAATCCCTCAATAAATTCAGTTTTAAAGAAAATCGAAAAAAAAGGATTTAATGAAATTATTCTTTTTCCAATATTTCCTCAGTACTCATCTGCAACAACTGGTTCATTTTTAGAAAAAACATTTAAAGAGATTTCTTCATGGACTGTCATTCCAAAGATTACAACCATTGACCAATTTTATGATAATCCAAAATTTATCAATGCATTTGTCGAAAATATTAAAAAATTTGATTTAAAAAAATATGACAAAGTAATCTTTAGCTATCATGGCTTGCCTGTGAGTCAACTAAATGAAGTTTATGAAGAGGGGTTGTGCTCGGATAGAGATTGTGAGGAGGGAGTTCATGGCGATAACCACTATTGTTATAAAGCCACCTGTTTTGAAACCACAAAGTTAATAAACAAAAAAATCAAACTACCAAATAAAAAAATTGTTACTTCTTTTCAATCTAGGCTTGATTCTGGATGGGTGAAGCCTTTTTCAGATAAAGTAATAAAAGATCTAGCAGAGTCTGGAGCAAAAAGTCTATTAGTTGTATCGCCGTCATTTACCATAGATTGTCTTGAAACAGTTGTTGAAATTGGTAGTGAATATAAGGAACTTTTTGAGGAATATGGTGGTCAAAAACTTGATTATGTGCCTTCATTAAACTCCAATGACAGCTGGGTAGAGTGTATAATTGACTTAGTTAAATAAAGCTATGAAAGATATTTTAGATTTACAAAAACGAAACTTTATTGAGAATGGACATCCATCTCTAGAACAAAGATTAGATAGATTAAAAAGATGCGTTGCTCTTATAGAGACGCATGATGATCAAATAATTGAAAGCTTAAATGCTGATTATAAGATGAGATCAAAGTACGAAATAATTACATCAGAAATATCTCAAACGCTTAGAACGCTAAATTTTTCTATTAAGAATACAAAAAAATGGATGAAGGCGATAAAAAGGCCATCGGAATACGGAGCTGGATTTCTAGGAGCAAAGTCATACATGATTCCTTCTCCGCTAGGAAGTGTAGGAGTTATTGCACCTTGGAATTTTCCTGTTGGGATGGTGTTTTATCCCACAGCATCCATTTTTGCAGCAGGTAATACAGTAATGGCAAAACCATCAGAATTTACTCCAAATACTTCGCAGCTAATAAAAGAAGCAGTTGAAAAATATTTTGATAAATCAGAATTTGCGATTTTTCTTGGTGGTCCTGAAGTAGGTGAGGAGTTTTCAAAACTTCCATTCGATCATCTTCTTTATACCGGCAGTGGAAGAATTGCCAAGAAGGTGCTTAGTCAAACCGCGGAAAATATAGTCCCTACTACTATGGAGCTGGGTGGAAAAAGCCCAACAATTATTTCTGATGATGCAGACTTAAAACTTGCTGCAAAAAGAATATTATTCGTTAAAACCTTGAATAATGGACAAATCTGTTTATCGCCTGATTATATTTTCATTAAAAAAGGGTTAGAAGAGGATTTTGTTGATGCTTTGAAAAGTGTTTTTGCAGAATTCTTTCCAACTGCTGATGGAGAAGACACATACACTTCAATGGTTAATAAAGATCATTTTGAAAGAATGGAACTTTATTTAAATGATGCTCAAGCCAAAGGTGCATCAGTAATTGAATTAGGAAATTTCGATAATCAAGAGATTAACTTAATGGGCACTAAAGTCATTCTGAATGTAAACGATGACATGGAAGTAATGAAGAATGAGGTCTTTGGTCCACTTCTTCCATTGATGACTTTTGAAAAATTGGATGAAGTAACAAATTATATAAATTCACATGATCATCCATTAGGTCTCTATTTTTTTGGAAATAAAAAAGCTGAGCAAGATTTTGTAATAAATAATACAAAATCAGGTGGGGTAACTATTAATGATGTAATGTTTCATCTTGCACAATCACATTTACCATTTGGCGGTGTTGGACCCTCAGGATATGGACATTATCATGGTTATGAAGGGTTCTTGAATTTTAGTAATCTTCGTGCTGTGTATTACCAAAGTAAATTTGATAAAATCTTCGAAGCAATGCGGCCTCCCAGAGGTAAATCTTTCAAAGCTTTCTTAGATTTAATGAAAAGAATTTCTTGATCACATTCCTCAATAAAATTTCATTTAGGTACCTTCTAAAAAAGGGGTCAAATAAATTATCCTCTCTTTCAATACTTACAACTCTTGGTGTAAGCATTGGAATAGCTGTGTTAATAACAGTTGTTTCAGTTATGAATGGTTTTGAGGATGAACTAAGGAAAAGAATTCTTGGAGTAATTCCCCATATAGTTCTGGAAAAGAAGGGAGGCTTCATAAGCTCAAAAGATACAATTGAGAAAATTGCATCTGACTCTCGCATTAGCTCAACATCAACATTTTTTTCAAAAGAGACGATATTAAACTCTGAAAATGTTACTACAGGGGCACTAATCAAAGGTACTGATGGAATATCAGAGCTTTCTATAATTCCAGATTTCTTGAGTATTGGCAGTCTTTTGAACCTGGAGAATGGGAATAATATTATTTTGGGAGAGGGACTAGCTCTTGAATTAGGAAAATTTCCAAATGAATTTGTAAACATTGTTGTAATTGATGAAGAAAATCCATTGGAAGAAATGCCAAAAATTATTCCATTTAAAATTGTTGGAATTTTTTCAGTTGGCTCTGAGATAGATCAAAAATATGCACTTATTAGCAAGACATCATTTAAATCGATATTCAATCCAAAAAATGGTGAAAAAATTGAAATTAAACTTAATGACGTCTTGCAAGCGAGTCAAACTAGAAGGGATATTTTGATGAAGCTTAAATCTGATCAAATTTCGGCTATAAGCTGGAATAGTTCGTATGGAGGCCTTTTCAGAGCTGTTCAATTAGAAAGGGTGATGATCTCATTGCTCATTTCATTAATATTGCTCGTTGCAATCTTCAGCCTCTTAATATCAATTAACAATCTTATAAGAGCAAATGAAAAGGAGATTGCAATATTAAGAACTTTTGGATATTCCAAAACAGAAATACAGCTCATCTTCATTCAACTAATTGGCATCATAGGAGCTATTGGCATTTTTTTAGGAAATCTAATGGGCATTTTTTTATCTTTAAACATTACTGAATTTTTTAATTTTTTATCGCAAATTTTTGGCATCACAGTCTTAGATGTCTATTATTTAGAATACTTCCCTTCAATAGTTCACTTTGAAGATGTTGTAATAATTAACCTTGTTGCTATTTTTTTAATAATTTCTTTTGGAATTATTCCTGCAAATAAAGCTGCAAATACAAATCCTGTTTCAATTATAAAATGATTAAATTAGAGAATGTTTCAAAGAATTATGGGGAAGGTAAGCTAATCCATAAGGTTTTTGAAGAAATGAATTTCACGTTTGAATCAAATAAGTCATACAGTCTCGTTGGTCCTTCTGGTTCTGGTAAAACAACTTTTTTAAATATTATTTCTGGTCTCGATGATTTTAATAGTGGCTCCATAAAAGTACTGGATCGTGAACTTCATAATCAAAATCAAAATTATAAAAGCAAGATTAGGAGAGATAATTTTGGATTTGTATATCAATTTCATTACCTTTTAGAAAATTTAACTATTTATGAAAACTGTTTGGCAGCCAATTTTGGAGAGGATTCACCAGAAATAAGCAAAAGTTTAGAAAGTTTAAACATATTGAATCTTAAGCATAAATATCCTTCTGAAATATCAGGAGGCGAGCAACAAAGAGCTGCTGTAGCAAGAGCTATATCATCTAGTCCAAAAATACTTTTATTAGATGAGCCAACAGGAAATTTAGACAGAGAAAATAGTAAAAATGTTCAAGATTTTATACTTGAGTATGCAAAAAATAATGACTGTCTTGTATTGTATGCTACCCATGATATTTCTTTTGCAGAGCGTGCTGATACAATCTTAAAGATTATTAATTTCCATTTAGGGGAGTGAGTTGGATAAAAATATTTACTCAAGACTACTTAAGTACACCTTTAGACACAAAGGTTTATTTTCACTAAGTATTATTGGTTTTTTTATATTTGCAGCAGCAGATATATCAGCTGTTGAATGGCTTAAAAGAGTTATAAGCTACATAAATAATTCAAATCAATCAGAACTTCTTAGTCCAATCTCGTTAGCACTATTTCTTTTAGTGGTTTCTGTACTTAGAGGAATAGGTTTTTATATGGGTAATTTCTTCATGGCTAATGTTGGTTTAAAAGTAGTTCATAATCTGAGAGAAGAATTGATCAGCTCTCTAATTTATCAGCCTATGAGTTTTTTTGATCTGGCCTCCAAAGGTGAGATTGTAAACAGAATCATATTTACAACAAACCAAATTACTGGGGCAGCAACAAATGCCCTAAAAATTTTAGCTAAAGAGGGATTATTGCTTATTGGACTATTTGTATATCTTTTATATTTAAGCTGGAAACTTACAGTTGTTGTGCTTGTAATAACGCCCTTAATAGCAGTTGTTGTAAGTTTTGCAGGAAAAAGAATGAGAAGAGTAGCTAGAAAAATTCAAGAAATTATGGGCTTAGTAACTCAAGTAAGTAATGAAATTGCAACAGGCGCAAGGGAAATTAAATCATTTAATAATGAAGATGGTGAAAAAGATAGATTTAAAAGGGCAAACGATGAGAATTTAAAACAAAACCTGAAGATGGAAAGTACATTGAATTTATCTACCCCGCTTATTCAAGTTTTCGTTGCATTCTCATTAGCTCTTATGAGTTATCTTGCATTATCGAACTTAGATGAATTAAATTTACCATCTGAATCATTTGTAGCTTTTTTTACTGCAGCAGGTTTAATGGCTAGACCTATAAGGCAATTGTCGAATTTAAACGCTGTAATACAGAGAGGACTAGCTGCTGCAGAGGATATTTTCAATACTATTGATAGCTATCCAGAGGATCATGAATCTGGCATTAAGCTTCAACAAACACTTGAAGGAAATGTAGAAATCGAAAACGTTTCATTTTCTTATCTCGAGCACTCTGATCCAGTTCTAAAAGAAATATCAATATCTGCAAAAAAAGGTGAAACAATTGCTCTTGTAGGGAGATCTGGAAGTGGAAAATCTACTATCGTGAATCTTCTAAATAGATTTTATGACTCCTTTGAAGGGAAAATTACGATTGATGGTTATGACATCAGGAAGATTAACCTTAAAGACTTAAGGGAAGCAATTTCTTATGTTTCTCAGGATCCTGTTCTTTTTAATGACACCATAAGAAATAACATCACCTATGGTTTAAAGGAAGTAACAGAAAAGGCAATTTATGAAGCTGCGAAGGATGCTAACGCTTATGAGTTTATAACAAATCTTCCAGATGGTTTTGACACAATTATTGGTGATGATGGTGTTTTACTTTCTGGTGGAGAAAAACAAAGGGTTGCAATTGCTAGAGCACTTCTTAAAAAATCTTCTATTTTAATTTTTGATGAAGCAACTTCTGCACTAGACAATGAATCTGAAAAGGCTATTCAGACAGCTATTGAAAAGGCATCTAAAGATAAAACCACTTTCATTATCGCGCATCGGTTAAGCAGCGTTGAGAAAGCTGACAAGATATGTGTAATTGAAGATGGAAGAATAACTCAAATGGGTAAACATGATGAGCTCATGGAACAACAAGGGCTTTACAACAAGCTTCAAGGGAAAGGGCAAGAAAAAATAGAAAAAGAAACTCCTAAAATAGAAAAAGTGTTACCAGAAATCTATGTTGAAAAATTAGGATTTTGGGATAGGGTTGGCATATTAAACATATTGTTAATGCCAATTAGCCTCTTATATTGGCTTTCAATATCTATAAAAGATTTATTTAATCGAAGACAAATTTCTTCGGTAGATGAGGTTCCTGTTATTGTTGTGGGAAATGTATCTGCAGGAGGAAATGGAAAAACACCTTTAGTTAGTCAAATTGCTAAAGACTTAAGAACAGTTGGATATAGGCCCACTATTGTTCTAAGGGGCTATAAAGGAAACTTTAATGGAACAGTTGAGCTGAATGATGATTCGAATGCAAAACATGTAGGGGATGAAGCTATATTTCACTATAACAGGGGCTTTCCTGTTGTAGTAGACAGAGATAGAGCAAGAGCTGTCTCATATGCTCAAAGAAATATAAATACAGACATAGTTATCTCTGATGATGGCCTTCAACATCATGGCTTAAGAAGGGACTTTGAAATAATTGTTGAAGACTCAAAAAGGGATTTTGGAAATGGCTTATTCATTCCTGCTGGCCCTTTAAGGGATAAAAAAGAGAGAATTAATAAGACTGATTTGTTTTTATACAGCGGAAGAAATAAAGATAATGTTGATTTTTTTGAATTAGAGCCTGCAAGTTGGGTAAACATCAAGACAGGAGATGAATTTGAAATAGAAGATTATCCGTTTGGGACAAGTGCAAATTTAATATCAGGAATTGCAAAACCTGAAAGATTTTTAAATAGTGTTTCAAATCTAGGTATTGCTTGTGAACATAAATTTTTCCCTGATCATCACTATTTCTCTGAAAATGACATTAAATTTGATTTCAAAAGAGCTATTCTTATGACTGAAAAAGATGCAGTAAGAATGGATAAGAAACTTATACAAAAAAATATGTGGTTTTTAAAAATGAAGGTAAAACTTAATGTTAACATCACAAAATTAATTACTGATAAACTGAATGAGCGTAAACTTTAATATAGTAATTCCTGCAAGGCTTGCTTCAACCAGGTTGGAGAGAAAACTACTGAAAGAAATTAATGGAAAAACAATTATTCAGAGAACATGGGAGAGAAGCAAAAGCACCAAAGCTAACTCTGTAGTGGTTGCTACAGATTCAAAAGAAATATACGAGCATATTAAAGAAATTGGTGGTGTGCCATTTCTTTCTGGTAAAGATCATTCTTCTGGTACAGATCGAATTTGTGAGTATGTGGAAAGTGCATCTATGGGTGACGATGAACTAGTTATCAATCTTCAAGCAGATGAGCCTTTGATCGATATTGATGCAGTAAATAATCTTGCAGAATTTATGTCAGTGAATCTTCACCCCTATGCAACTATTTGTAAAAAATTTAATCAAGACGATGACATTGACGATGAAAATAGAGTAAAAGTAGTTTTTGATAATAATGGGAAAGCATTATATTTCTCTAGGGCAAAAATTCCTTTTTCAGCAGAGGAGGGGGCTGAAATGTTTCATCACATTGGGGTATATGGCTATAAAGTATCGTTTTTAAAAAAATTTTCTTCATTGCCTAATTCAAAACTTGAAAAGATAGAAAAACTAGAACAATTAAGAGCATTAGAAAATGGGTATGATATCCATGTTCTTGAGGTAAAGACTTTTGAAGCTTGGGGAATAGATACACCTGAGGATCTAGAAAAATTTAGAAACCATATCACTGAAATTGAATCTAATTAAAAAAAATCTCAAACATCAAAATTCACTTAGATTAAGTTCAGAGGCAGAACTTTTTTTTGAATATGAAAATCTAGATGAATTAAAAAAATTAAATAGTTACTGTAGAAAAAACAACTTAAGAATATGTGCTCTAGGAGAGGGGACCAACACAATTTTTCCAAGAAACTTCAAGGATGTTGTTGCAAAATCGAAAAATAAAAAATTTAAGGTAGATAAAAATACTGTAAAAATTGGTGCAGGTGTTAATTGGAATGAGGCAGTTTTTAAAACAATTAAAAATGGATGTTTTGGGCTAGAAAATCTTGCAGGCATTCCTGGATCAGTAGGTGCTGCACCAATTCAAAATATTGGTGCATACGGTTCAGAAATTTCAGAATTTATAAAAAATTTAGAGTGTTTTGATATTAAAAAAAATAAAGTGGTAAATTTTCTAAATAAAGATTGTAAATTTGGTTATAGAAAAAGCGTATTTCAATTAAATAAAGATTTAATCATAAATGAAGTTACCCTGGCTCTTAATCAAAAATTTTCTCCAAATTCTAGTTACTTCTCTCCAGGGATATTTTCTGTTAAAGAAGATTCTAATGATATTGAATATGCAAAGAATTGGGCTAATCAAATTGTTGAATTAAGAGAATCTAAAATACCTAATACTTCAGATTACCCAAATGTTGGAAGTTTTTTTAAAAATCCATTAGTGTCAGAAAAATTTTTTCTAAATAATAAGAAATTAGAGAAATTGAAGACATTCAAAAAAGAGGGAGATCAAGTAAAACTCTCCGCTGCTGAAATGATTGATAAGTCAGATCTAAAGGGTATGAGGCTAAATAATTTAGGAATTTCATCAAAACATTCATTGGTGTTTGTAAATTTTGGAATTACAACTTCAAGAGAGGTAAAAGAACTAGAGAATAGAGTTATTGATGTCATTGAGGCGACTTATGGAATTAAACTTGAAAGAGAACCAATATACCTATGAGTGCTTCTATATTTTTTTCATTAGCTTTTGCTCATTTTCTGGCAGTTATATCTCCTGGGCCTGATTTTTTTTATGTTGTTAAAACCTCTTTACAAAAAAGATTGTCATATGCACTTACAGCCTCTTTTGCTATTGGTTTTGGAGTATTTCTTCATTCAATGTTTAGTGTTTACGCTTTTAGAATTCTTTATCAAAATATCCCTAATCTTTACACATTTATTGGAAGTCTAGGAGGAATCTATTTGCTTTATTTAGGTCTTTCTGGATTAAGAAATAACGAAATCGAAGAGCTGGAAAATTCTATTCAAAGAAAAGAGAAAGAAAATTTATTTAAAGGATTTAGAGAGGGTCTTTTAGTTAACGCTCTAAATGTAAAAGCCTTTATTTTTTTTATATCACTATTTGGTGGCATTGCTGAAAAAACTTCTCTAGAGTTTCAAATTTTTATTTCTCTATATTTTTTTATTGCTACATCCATTTGGTTTATGTTTTTAAGCTATTTTCTCAATCTTGGAAGAAGAAGCATGCTTACAAAAAGTTTTCAAAAAAAGATTGTAATAATTTCTTCAATTGGGCTTATATTTGTTGGAATTGGACTAATTATATATGTATGGACTTAAGTAAATTAGAAGAAAATATTCTCTCATTAGAAGACTATCCAGTTGAAAAATGGAATCCAAAACTTTGTGAAGGTGTTGAGTTTGAAATTAATTCAGATGCTGAGTGGTTTTATAACGGCTCAAAAATTGAAAGAATTAAGATGGTTAAATTATTTTCAAAACTAATCAAATATGAGAAGGGTAAATATTTTGTAGTAACACCCTCAGAAAAAATTTTAGTTAAAGTAAAAAAAGAGATTTTTCTTATTACTGATTATAAGTTTGAAGAAAATTTTATTATGTTTAAAACCAATACAGATGAATGGATTAAGTTAACAAAAAATAATCCTTTATCTGTTCCTATGGTTGATAATCAGCCTTATCCTAAAATTAAACTGAAAGATAATATTTGGGGGCTACTTAGCCGAAATGTTTTCTATAAGTTGATCTCAGACGCAAATCAGGATGGAAATAGACTTTATCTAGAGTCTGACAATAATTATTTTTACTTAAATTAATTTCCCAAAAGCTCTTCAATGAGATAGGCAAGCCTAGATCCTGCAAAAGACATTCTGTAATAGGCTATGGGAACATTTTCCTGAAAATATGCTTGATCTGCATATGACTGTCTCGCTACATAGCCTACCGCGTCTGACAGTAAAATTTCTCTATTTTCATTAATCCAAAATATTACTCTCTCTTCGTGCGTCATTTCTATTTCCATAGGAGAGGCTTTTTCAACATCTAAAAACATTAATGGTTTCGTTAAAGCATAGTTAGGAATCAAACCATCCCAAAGTCGGTGCATATTTGTTTTATCACCATTCCATATTTCTACTTCAAGCCTGTTCCCACCAAGATCACTCATATACCCAATATGGAGAGGGTTATGAACATCGCCAATAAAGTGGCCTATAAATTTTAATGCTTCCTTACGTTTTCTTTTTGAAGCGTCTTTATTTTTAAAAATTTCTATTTGTTGAAGTAATGCGCTGACAATACAGCCCTTTGCTGGGCAGTGATCATGTGAATACTCTGAAACCCCTTCTGGAAGATTTACATAATGCCAAGGGCGCGTCTGAGGTCTTTCTCTTTTGATTGTATCAGCCCAAACACACCATTTTTTATCGTTGCCAATAATTTTATTTACCTCTTTTTTACTTTCTTCACTTAAATTATCAATGGCTAATTGGCATATTGCTGAATGTCCTTTATCCCAATAAGCATGTGCTGAAAAAGATGTAAAAATTATTAAAGCAAGAACTATTTTTTTAAAATTTAAAAACTTCATTTTGAATTTTCGATAATAAACTCATCTACCTTTTCTTCAAGCACATTCAAAGGAATTGAACCAAAACTTAAAATATGGTCATGAAAAGTTTTAATATCAAAATCTTCTCCTAAACTTTCTTTAGCTTTATCTCTTAGTTCCATGATTTTGAGTTGACCAATTTTATATGCAAGAGCTTGGCCAGGCCATGCAATATATCTATCAACTTCATTTTCAATATCTAACTGTGTTTTAGCAGTATTTTCTAAAAATAAATTTATGGCGTCATCCCTAGACCAATCTTTGTAATGCATGCCAGTATCTACAACAAGCCTAATTGCTCTCCACATATCATAGGTAAGTTGTCCAAACTTATCATAGGGATCATCATAAATTCCCATACTCTCGCCTAATTGCTCACTGTAAAGCCCCCAACCCTCAATGAAAGCTGTAAATCCTGAATACTTTCTGAAATTAGGAACATTCTCAAGTTCCTGAGTAAGAGAAAGCTGGTGATGATGTCCTGGCACTGCTTCATGAACAGTTAAAACTGGAATTTCATATTTAGGTCTAGTTTCTGGTTTATATAAATTTGCATAAAAATAACCTGGTCTACCTGCGGAGGGACTATTGTAATATGCAGTTGTAGTGTAGGGAGCTGTTTCCATTGGAATCTCAATTACTCCATATGGCGCTCTTGGAAATTTATTAAAAAGAGTAGGCATGTATGCATCTATCTTTTTAGCCATTGCCCTATAAGCAGCTAAAAGCTCTTCACCAGTTTCGTAGTAAAATTGTGGATCTGTTCTTAAAAAATCTAAAAAAGCTCTAAAATCTCCATCCCACTCGACTTCTTTTATGACATCTTCCATTTCTTTTCTTATTCTCTTAATTTCTTTCAATCCAAGTTCATGAATCTCATCAGGTGTTAAGTTTGTAGTAGTAAAAGATCGCGCTTTAAATTCATACCAAGCCTTTCCGTCAGGCACTCCACTTAACCCTATTGAGTCACGTGAATTGGGAATGTACTCATTTTTTAGGAATGTTGATAATTCTTTATATGATGGCATTAGCTCATCTTCTATAAATTCCTTAACTTCAGCCAACAATTCCTTTGCCTCATCACTATTCATCGCCTCTAATTTTGAAAAAGATTTGAAATAAGGGTTTTCTTCAGTTTTTTTTGAAGTCATTGAATCGATCTGTTCTGTGACTTTTCGAACGATATGTTTCGGTTGAGTGTATCCTTTTTCAAGTCCCTCTCTATTTATATCTAGCGAGTTTTTTACGTTCTGAGAATAAGACTTTACTCTTTCAAACCAATTTCTATGGTCTTGGATACTTTCAAGCTTAAGTCTGCTAGCTAAATCATAATAATCTTGAACGCCGCCTCTTTGATTAAGACGCATGTAAAAACCAGGGAAACTACGAGACTCAAGATCAGTTTCATTCGATAGAAGAAGTAATCGGTAATTAAGTTGATCATCTCCTGTTAGGCTCTCAGGATTAATTTTTTCTAAAACATCTATAACGTATTTTTCAAAGTCTCTATTCTTGTAAAATTCAGAAATTGAATTACTGGAAACCTTATCATCATAGCCCTCATAGCCCAACAGTGAAGCAAATGTTGGATTTTGATCGATAACATATTCCCAATATTCATCTAGAAATGCAGTAAATTTTGCCTGATCCTCGTTAGGTCCTTTTTGTTTAAAATTTTCGTAAAAGACGTTTGTTGAGAAGCCAACTATAAATGATATAAGCAGAACTAGAATGAGTTGCCAGAATTTCATTCAACTATTTTATTACATATTTGGGTAGTTTGGACCTCCACCTCCTTCAGGTGTAATCCAATTAATGTTTTGTGAAGGTTCTTTTATGTCACAAGTTTTACAGTGTATACAGTTTTGAGAATTAATTTGAAATCTTTTTTCTCCATTCTCCTCAACAACTTCATAAACTCCTGCAGGACAATATCTTTGTGCAGGCTCATCATATTTCTCAAGATTATGCATAATTGGTAAATCAGGATCTTTTAGAACTAGGTGACAAGGCTGATCCTCTTCATGATATGTATTCGATAAATAAACTGAACTTAATTTATCGAATGTTATTTCGTTATCATATTTAGGATATTCAATTTTCTTACAGTCTTTAGCTTCTTTAAGGCAATCATGATCTGGAACAGGATGATTTAATGTAAATGGAAGCTTCCCCCTAAATATTAACTGATCTAAAACGTTCATAGCTGCTCCAATTAAGCCACCAAATTTATGAAAGAAGGGATTAAAGTTTCTTGATTTATACAGCTCTTTGTAGAGCCATGTCTCTTTAAGCTGTTTATCAAGAGTTACATCTTTGCCATCAATCTTTTCAGAAATAACTTTTGCAGCTTCAATACCAGATTTCATAGCTGTATGTGATCCTTTAATCTTAGAAAAGTTAAGAGTCCCAGCATTACAACCAATTAAATGTCCTCCTGGGAAGTCCATGCTTGGAAGACTTTGCAGTCCACCTTTTATCAATGCTCTAGCTCCATATGAAAGTCTTTTTCCTTTTTTAAGATATTTCTTGATACTGGGGTGTGTTTTCCATCTTTGAAATTCATCATAAGGACTTAAATGTGGATTTTTATAATCTAAGGGAACAACTAAACCTAATAATACTTGCTTATTTTCTGCGTGATACATGTATGATCCTCCAGGTGTATCGTCCGGTAATGGCCATCCATTTGTGTGCATCACCAAACCTTCTGAATGATGTTCATTATCAACTTCCCAGATCTCTTTAAAGCCTATACCGTAATGTTGTGGATCTTTTCCCTTATCTAGCTCGAACTTTTTAATCAATTGTTTTCCAAGATTTCCTCTACATCCCTCTGCAAAAACAGTAGACTCATTTGCAAAAATTTCCATACCAGGTTGAAAAGAATCTTTTTCATTTCCTTTTGAATCTTTCCCCATATCACCCGTAATAACTCCTGCAACTTTTCCTTCTTTGTAAATGATTTCTGCAGCAGGAAATCCAGGGAAAATATCAACTCCTAAAGATTCAGCTTGTTCAGCTAGCCATCTACAAAGATTTGCAAGACTGATAATGTAATTGCCATGATTCTTCATTGTTGGCATAAGAAATGATGGAACAGGAATGCTTAATTTATCATTGAGAAGAAACTTAATTGCATCCTTTTTAACAGGGACGTTTAATGGGGCATTTTTTTCTTTCCAGTCAGGTATGAGCTCATCAAGTGCTGTTGTTTCAAAGACATTCCCAGAAAGTATGTGGCCTCCAATTTCTGCACTTTTTTCCAGCACACAAATGCTTTTTTCTTGTTTTTTTTCTTTGAATAGCTGTGCTAGTTTTATTGCAGCAGATAGTCCTGACGGGCCACCGCCTACGATAACCACATCATAATCCATTGATTCCCTTGCCATAAATTATGCTTTACTGTTTAAAATTTAACTTTATCCTATATATTGTTATTTGATTCAAAAAAACAATGAAAATACTCATTCCAATTAAACGGGTAAACGATTACAACGTCAAGGTCCGACCAAATCAAGCAAATACCGATGTTGATTTGTCAAATGTCAAAATGGCTGTAAATCCTTTTTGTGAAATTGCTCTTGAAGAAGCAATAAGATTAAAAGAGGGTGGAAAGGCAACTGAGATTATTGCAGTAAGTGTTGGAGACGAAAAAAACCAAGAGCAACTCAGAACAGCACTTGCTCTAGGAGCTGACAGAGCCATACTTGTGAAAACTGATAAGGCTCTTCAACCTCTTGATGTTTCAAAGGTTCTTGTAAAGGTTTATGAAAAAGAATCACCAAATTTAGTAATTATGGGCAAAGTTGGTATCGACGGAGATCATAATCAAACAGGACAAATGTTTTCAGCTCTTACAAATTTACCTCAAATAACATTTGCTTCAAAAGTTGAATTAAACGGTAATGATGTTGAGGTAACAAGAGAAATTGATGGAGGTCTTGAAACACTAAGTTCAAGCTTGCCAGCTGTTATTACTACAGATTTAAGGCTTAACGAACCAAGATATGCTTCTTTGCCAAATATTATGAAAGCTAAAAGAAAGCCTCTTGAGGAATTAACAGTCGAAGAATTAGGCGTTGAAGTTAAGCCAACAGTTACAACATTAAAAGTTGAATCTCCACCTGAGAGAGAGGAGGGCGTTAAAGTTGAAAATGTTGATGTTCTTGTCGAAAAATTAAAAAATGAGGCGAAGGTAATATGACAAAAATATTAGTACTTGCAGAACATGATAATAATTCTTTATCTGGAGCAACGCTTTCAGTGATAAAGGCTGCTGAAATGCTGGGAGATGAAATAGATTTAATTTGTACAACTTCAAATATTAGCAACTTGGAAGCTGAGATATCGACTCTAAGCTCTGTTAAAAAGGTTCATGTCTTTGAAGATAAAATATTTGAAAATGAAATTGCAGAAAATACTGTAGATTGTTTAATTGCTGTCAGCGATGATTATGATTACTTCCTCGCTAGCTCTAGCACATCAGGAAAAAATATAATGCCAAGATTTGCAGGCCTTATGGATATACAGCAAATATCAGAAGTAATAGAAGTTGTTGATGGTAGCACTTTTAAAAAACCAATCTATGCAGGAGCATGTATAGCAACAGTAAAAACAGAACAAAGCAGAAATGTTCTTACAATTAGAACAACCTCCTTTGATAAGACTTCTACAGATGGAGGAAGTGCTGAGTTTGTTAAACATGACTTGCCAGCAAATAATACTAATAAACCTACGTTTGTTAAAAACGAACTTACTGTATCTGATCGACCAGAATTAACATCTGCAGATATTGTTGTGTCTGGAGGAAGAGGTATGCAAAATTCAGATAACTTTAAACTTCTGGAAGGAATAGCAACAAAACTTAATGCTGCAATTGGAGCTTCAAGGGCAGCAGTTGATTCAGGTTTTGCACCAAATGATTACCAAGTTGGGCAAACAGGTAAATCAGTAGCTCCTAATTTATACGTAGCTGTCGGAATATCGGGAGCAATTCAACATCTTGCTGGTATGAAAGACTCAAAAACTATCGTTGCTATTAACAAAGACGAGGAAGCGCCGATATTCAAAGTTGCTGATTATGGTTTAGTAGCCGACCTTTTTGAAGCTTTGCCAGAGCTTGAGTCAAAACTTTAGATAATTAAATATACTATTAGCAAAATAATACTAACAAAAGAAAATAGTATTATTACTCCGATAGCTAAAGCCCTAAGAAAACCTTTCTGAATAAACTTCTCTAAAGAGTCTCTTTTACCAACTCCTGATAAAATAGATAGAAAATCGTTTATTATTCCCATTTAAGAACTATATTAAATATATGATCAATGTAACGCAAAATGCGGAAGAGTACTTATCTGAGCTAATTGAAAAGAAAGACTTCGATTGTGATATAAGAATATTTGTATCGGAGCCTGGAACGCCTAGAGCAGAAACATGTTTAGCTTTTTGTAAAAAAGATGAGTCCGAGCCAACCGATGCAAAGATTAAGTTTAAAAAATTTATTCTTTTTATTGAGGAAAAAAGCTTACCTTACCTTGATGATGCGGAAGTTAACTATGATAAAGATAACTTTGGTGGCCAACTCACAATAAAGGCTCCAAGTTCAAGAGTCCCTAAAATTGGTGAAGATGCCAGTTTAGAGGATAAAGTGAATTACATTCTGTATGACGAAATAAATCCACAACTAGCGTCACATGGAGGAAATGTGCACCTTCAAGAAATTACAGACGACAAGTATGCAATTCTTCAATTTGGTGGTGGCTGTCAGGGATGTGGAATGGTAGATGTAACACTAAAAGAGGGTATAGAAAAAACTCTTACTGAAAAAGTTCCTGAACTTAAGGGAGTAAGAGACATTACAGATCACTCCAATAACGAAAACGCCTATTACAAATAATCTTATTGCTGTTTTAAAGAGACTAATATACCAAACATTGGATGATCAAAATAATATGTTCTTCCCAGTTCTGCTTTTGAAGAACTATTGATTATAAAGCCATCTCTAGAAGCACATTTTACGACCAATCTTAAAAATCTAGATTTGTAGGCCTTTATAAAACAGTTCTCAAAAAATGGTGTTATTTTGACAAACTTTGATGTTTCAAGTTCTTCAATTTGTTGCTTCCAGGCTACTGAATGCAGGAATGATGCATTCTCAATTTTATCTATATTTTCTTTTAAGGAGCTTTGAAAATTTTTTATTTCAACTTTTCTCGAATCAATAAAAGGATCGAAAACACTCAATTCCTCTAAATTTTCAAAAGTTTCAGTTGAATTTGAATTTTTCCAGTTAAAAAAATTTACTTCAACTAGTATTTTCTGCTTATTATCCTCTGCGCTGGTATGTAAAGATAAGAGCAAAAAAATAGCTATTAACTTGAAAAAAAGGGCCATAAAGTTTTTAATACCAATAGGATTTTTCTCAAAAATCCCAATAAATAATACTAGCTATATATTATATAACTAGACGTTAAAGAAGTAGGGTGAAATATGGATCTAAATTTTTCTAAAGAAGACCTAGACTTCCAGAGTGAAGTCAGAGAATTCCTCGATAAAGAGTACCCAAAACACATCAAAGAAAAGATGGATAATGGAGACGATTTAACAAGGGATGAGATAGTAGAGTGGCACAAAGTTGTTGCTAAAAAAGGATGGATGGGGCATTCATGGCCTGTAGAGCACGGTGGTACTGGCTGGGATGCTACAAAAAAATATATCTACCTTAGGGAGTTAGCGATGGAAGGCTGTCCAATGTTTATACCATTTGGTCTTCAAATGGTTGCTCCTGTAATTTGGACATTTGGTTCCCAAAAACAAAAGGATTATTTCTTACCAAGAATATTAAATTTTGATGATTGGTGGTGTCAGGGATACTCAGAGCCAGGTTCGGGCTCGGATTTAGCTTCTTTAAAGTGTAAGGCAGAAAAAGATGGTGACGAATACGTAATTAATGGACAAAAAACTTGGACAACATTAGGACAACATGCTGACTGGATTTTTGTTCTTGTTCGAACAGATGACTCAGGTAAAAAACAAGAGGGTATCACATTCATACTTGTTGATATGAAAACTCCTGGGGTAAGCGTAAAACCAATAATCACCATAGATGGAGATCACGAAGTTAATGAAGTTTGGTTTGATAATGTTAGAGTGCCAGCTGAAAATGTTGTTGGAGAACCTGGTCAGGGATGGACTTATGCAAAATTCTTACTTTTTCATGAAAGAACATCAATTGCCGGAGCACCGCAATTAAGAAGAGGTCTCAGAGGTCTAGTAAAGAGAGCGGAAAAAATCTTTCACAATGATAGCCCTTTATCCGAAGATCCATTCTTTAAATCGAAAGTTGCACAAATAGAATTAGATCTTAGTGCTTTGGAAATGACAGAACTTAGAGGTCTAGCAGCAGAAAGAGAGGGTAAAGGTCCTGGTGCAGAATCTTCTCTCCTGAAAATTAAGGGAACTGAACTTCAACAAAGGCTAACATCTCTTGCTCTTGAAGCTGCAGGTCATGAGGCTCTTCCTTTCGGAGGTCCATATGGCTTTAAAGATCAGGAAGTATCATCTTCTAAAGCAGCTCAACTTACGGCTGCAAAATATTTGAACTTTAGAAAAGTTACCATTTACGGTGGAACAAATGAAATTCAAAAAAATATTATAGCTAAGGCTGTATTGGGCTTGTAAATTATGAATCTCAATTTCTCTGACGAACAAAACCTACTTCGTGACAGTGTATCAAGGTTTTGTACTTCAGATTATGACTTTGAAACAAGAATGAAGTCTGTAAATTCTGACAGTGGTTTTAGCAAAGAACACTGGAAATTATTTGCAGATTTAGGTTGGCTTGCTGTTCCTTTTGACGAGGAGCTTGGAGGTCTTGGTGGGGATGTCTTAGATTTAAGTATCCTCTTTGAAGAGTTTGGTAAATCAATTGTAGTTGAACCATATTTGGCTAATGTAGTTTTAGCTGGCGGAGTATTGAAAAGATCTGGTTTTGACAAAAAAGATGAATATCTGTCTTCTATCGTAAGTGGGGAAAAGCAATTTTCCTTAGCAAATTACGAACCAGAAAAAGGATATAACTTAGAAAACATTGAAACAGTTTTAGATGATAAGGGTCTACTCAATGGCACTAAATCAACTGTTCTAAATGCTCCAAATGCAGATTACTTTATAGTTTTTTCAAAAAAAGGTGACGACTTTTGTTTCTCACTAGTTTCAAAAGATGCTGAAGGTTTAAATCTAAAGAGTTATAAAACTTATGATGGATTTGTGTCTGGTGAACTAACTTTTGAAAACTGCAAGCCAGAAGCAATAATCCAAGAAAAAGACGCACTAAATAACCTAGAAGAGGTAATGAAAGATGCAATTGTATGTATTTCAGCTGAAGCTGTTGGTGCGATGGAGAAATGTTATAGGCTTACAATTGAATACACACAACAAAGAGAACAATTTGGTTCACCACTCTCGAAATTTCAGGCCTTACAACACCGAATGGTTGATATGTTTATGGAAACTGAATATACAAAATCCTTCCTTCTGAAGGTTCTCGCAACAGAGGATAAAGATGAAAAAACTAAGCTTATCTATGGGTTGAAAAATCAAATTTCAAAATCAGGTAAACTTGTTGGAGAGGAGGCCGTTCAACTTCATGGTGGTATGGGTGTTACTGAAGAAATGTCTATTGGTCATTACCTTAAGAGATTAATGGTTATAGCAAATATTTTTGGTAGCGCTGACTTTTATCTTCAGAAGTACATAAATAGTTAGTTTTGGTCAAAAGATTCAACCCAGATAAACGAAGAAGGCCAAAGGTTGATGATTACTTTGGTGACTGGAAGTGGAGAGAAGCACTTGCAGAATCAATGGTTCCCATAGTCGGTAAACTCTATCGAAGCGGTATACGTATTTTAATGTATGGACGCCCCCTGCTGAATTGCTCTGCTTTAGAAATAATGAAATTACATAGATTTGTTAGGGAAGTTGAAGGAAATGAGCTTAGTGAGATTGAGACCTATCCAGTCCTAGAGCAAATTTCGAAGATGAAATTAATGCCATGTGAAGTAGATATTGGCGAGATGGTTGTGCATCTTTTAGAGAATAAACAACTAGACTCGGAAAAGTATGTTGACAAATGTTTAGCAGAACAAAAAAGAACAAAAAGATCTTATCCTTTGAGGCCAAAAGATATTGTTATTTATGGTTTTGGAAGAATTGGAAGAATCTTAACAAGAATACTTATAAGTGATACTGGTGCAGGAGCAAAATGGAGGCTTAGAGCAATTGTTTTAAGAGATTCTGGACATGATGATGATCTAATAAAAAGAGCAGGTCTATTGAGAAATGACAGCGTTCATGGTGCGTTTCCAGGTACTATAAGAGTAAACAAACAAAATAATTCATTGATAATAAATGGAAATGAAGTTTCGTTTATATACTCAGACAATCCAAAGAAGGTCAAATACAAAGATTTTGATATTAAAAGAGCCACTGTAATAGATAGTACTGGAGTCTGGAGGGACGAAGAGGGGCTCTCACAACATGTAAAAAACCCAAGTGTTGAAAGAGTTTTATTAACTGCTCCTGGGAAGGGAAAAATTAAGAATATTGTTTTTGGAGTTAATGACGATAAGGCATCTCCTGAGGATAAAATGCTTGCAGCAGCATCATGCACTACCAATGCAATAGTCCCGGCTCTAAAACTTATAGATGATAATTTTAAGATTGTAAACGGTCACATTGAAACAGTTCACTCATTTACAAATGATCAAAATTTAATTGACAATTTTCACCCATCTGACCGAAGAGGCAGAAGTGCTGCCTTAAATCTTGTAATTACAGATACAGGTGCTGCTAAAGCTGTAGCTAAAATTCTCCCCGAATTAAAAGGAAAAATTACAGCAAATGCCATAAGAGTTCCAACTCCTAATGTTAGTCTTGCGATAATAAGCCTGACAGTTAAAAGAGGTGTTGGTGTAGATGAAGTGAATGAATGTTTTAGAAAAGCAGCATTTAGTTCAAATTTAAGAGAAACCATTGACTACTCAAACTCTATAGATGCTGTGTCATCGGATTATTACAGCAATGAATTTGCTTTAGTTTATGACTCTCAAGCAACAATTAGTAATTTTAACAATGTGACTATTTACTGTTGGTACGATAATGAGTATGGTTACAGCAGACAGGTTGTAAGGCTTTTGAAAAAAGTATTAGATGTCAACCTAGTAAGATATCCAAAGCAATAAATGAAAGAAATAAAGTTAAAAGGGGGATTGAATGTACCTCTTTTTGGCTCTGTAGAAAAATTCATAGTTGAAGATGTAGAGTCAAAATTTATAGGAATTTTAAGTGAAGATTATTTCGGTCTTAAGCCGAAATTTCTACTGTCTGAAGGTGATCAAGTAAGAGTTGGTCAACCAATTATTGAAGATAAGACCAATCATGGCTTTAAAATTGTCTCTCCGGTGAGTGGGGTAATAAGCTCAGTGAATAGAGGGGAAAAAAGAGCTTTAATATCAGTTGAGATAGAAAATGACAAAAAAAATACTCTTTTTGAATTAAATATAAGTGGTGATATAGGTGAGGATTTAAATAGTGCTGGACTTTGGGATAGCTTTAGGGAAAGGCCTTTTGATAGGGTGCCAAATATTAATTCAAAGCCAAACTATATTTTTGTAAATTGTTGTAGAAAAGACCCACTTGAATTAAACCCCAATCTCATAATTTCAAAGGAAAATAATTTTTTCGATTTGGGACTTGATGTACTGGAGGAACTTGCAGAGGATGCTGTATTTTTATGTGGTAATGAGGAAATAGAAACTGCTAATGAAAATGTAGAAAAATTTTTGATAAGTGGTAAGTACCCAAGTGGTAACAGTTCTGCTCACATCTATAAAATTTGTCCAATAAGAAAAAGTAAAAAAACTTGGACAATTAGTTGGCAGGATGTAATAAGAATTGGAAAATATATTTCCACCAAAAGTTATTGTTTTGAAAAATATGTAAGTGTTACAGGTTCTGCCTGTATTGAACCAAAACTACTCAAAACTGTCTCTGGAGCAAGTTTAACCGAATTAACAGCCGGTAATACAAACAAAGAAAGCAGACTTATTTCTGGGAGTGCATTATATGGTACATCTGGTGACAGCTATACCAGCTATCTTACAAGATACTCTGATCAAGTAACTATAATTTCAGATGAAAGGAAGGCGAACCTTTTCAATTGGCTGAAATTGGGTGAAAAAGATCATAGTGCCACAAATGTGTTCCTCTCAAGCATTACAAAGCCTGAAAAGTTTGATTTTGATACAAATGTAAATGGAGGTTATAGAGCTATTGTGCCTATAGGAGTCTTTGATGAGGTTAACGTTTTTGATATTGACCCAACATTATTTTTAAAATCTTTAGCAATAGGAGATCTTGTAGCACTGCGAGAATTAGGTATTTTTGATTTGATTCCTGAAGATATGAGTGTTTTTTCATATGTTTGCCCTAGTAAATATGACTATGTGGCACTATTTAAAGATTGTATTGATGATATTTGGAAGGAGGAAAATTCTTGAAATTTTTAGAGAGCTTTTTTGACAGAAATAGACCGCAGAAAAGTAATACTTTTTTCTATCTTTATGAGGTAGTTCAAAACTTCTTTTTTTCATCTAAAGTTGCGACAACTGGAAAGACTCACATTAGAGATAGGGTTGATGTTCAGAGGGTCATGGTTGTTGTGTGGCTTGCAACATTCCCAGCAATGTTCTGGGGAATGTATAACATGGGCTATTTTGGCCTAGACTATTTAGATAAGGGTGGTTTTTCAACAACAGGTGATTGGCATAACAGTCTTATCCAACTTGTTGGCACAGACCCTTCAAACCATTTGCATAGGTTTTGGTTTGGTATGGTTTATTTTGTTCCAATTTACCTAACCGTATTCATTACAGGTATAGCATGCGAAGCAATTTTTTCCACAATAAGAAGACATGAAATTAATGAAGGTGCATTTGTATCAACTGTTCTATTTTCACTTAGTTGCCCTCCAGATATTCCCTTGTGGCAAGCAGCAAGTGGAATTGCTTTTGGAATAGTAGTAGGAAAAGAACTTTTTGGTGGCACAGGAAAGAACTTTTTAAATCCAGCTCTAACTGGTAGAGCCTTTATCTATTTCGCATATCCAACTGAACTCTCTGGAGATATGGTTTGGGTTGCAGGTCTTGCTGATAATGGTTCGATTGATGGCTATTCTGGAGCAACAGCTCTTGGTATAGCAGCGTTAGAGGGAATGAACGGAATTAACAGTAATTTTACATGGGGGCAAACGTTTTTTGGACAAATACCTGGATCGATAGGTGAAACATCAACATTTTTAATTCTTCTTGCTGGGGCATATATGGTTTACACCAAAATCGCATCTTGGAGAATTATTTTTGGAACTTTGGCAGGAATGATTGTAATGAGTAGCGCTCTCAACTTAATTGGTTCAGACACTAACCCTATGTTTGCAATTCCTTGGTATTGGCATTTAACAATTGGTAGCTTTGCTTTTGGATTGGTGTATATGGCAACAGAGCCAGTAAGTGCTGCAAATACAAATATGGGTAGATGGATTTATGGAATTTCGATAGGAGTAATCGTTGTATTGATAAGGGTTATAAACCCTGCATTTCCTGAAGGAATGATGCTTGCAATTCTTTTTGCAAATCTCTTAGCTCCAGCTATAGATTTCACTATTACATCGTTAAATACTTCTCGAAGGATGGAGAGATATAATTCATGAAAAATTTATTTATTCCTTTATTAGCTTGTATAGCATGCGCTGTTATAGTCTCCTTTACAGCTGTTTCTGTAAGATCAACACAAGATTTAAATTTAGAGAATGATAAGAAAAGTAAAATTCTTTTAGCTGCTGGAATAAATTCAGAAAACATCAATGAGGAATTTGAAAAAATAGAAATAATTTATGTAAATTTCAAATCAAATGAGCTTGTTGAAATGGATGAGAAATATGATCATTTAAAAGCGACTTTGAAATCTGACTTATCAACAGCAGTTCCAAAAGAAAAGGATATTGCCATTTTGAAAAGAATGGAAAATGTTGGACCAATGTATTTGTGGTTTGATAAAGAAGATAATATCGAAAAGGTTGTTTTGCCAATAAGAGGTTATGGTTTATGGGGAACGCTTTATGGATACATATCTCTTGCGTCTGATTTAAATACAATAAATGGAATTGAATTTTATGAACATAAAGAAACTCCAGGACTGGGTGCGGAAGTTGAGAATGAGGAATGGAAAAATATTTGGAAAGGCAAAATTTTATATAACAAAGATGGGGGAGTTGAATTAAAGGTTGTGAAAGGAGCCTCTTCGAATAAATATGAGGTAGACGGTCTCTCTGGAGCAACTCTGACAAGTAATGGAGTCTCAAATATGATTGAATATTGGCTTGGACCAGAAGCCTATGGGCCAGCTTTAAAAAAAGTAAAGGAGACATTTAACAGCTAATGAAACCATTAACTTTTAAAGAGTCAAAACAACTACTATTTGCACCGATTATTGAAAATAATCCTATTGCTTTACAGATATTGGGAATATGTTCTGCTCTCGCAGTAACAGTAAAAATGGATGTAACCCTAGTGATGTGCGCAGCTTTAACTTCGGTGGTGGCATTATCTAATTTCTTTATATCACTCTTAAGATTTTATATTCCAGAAAACATAAGAATCATTGTTCAAATGACTGTGATTGCCTCTTTAGTGATAATTGTTGACGAGATTCTTAAAGCCTATGCTTACGAAGCAAGCAAACAGCTCTCTGTTTTTGTAGGTTTAATTATCACTAACTGTATTGTGATGGGTAGAGCGGAAGCCTATGCAATGAAAAATCCACCAATAAGAAGCTTTCTTGATGGATTGGGAAATGGGTTGGGTTACAGCTTTATATTAATAGTAGTAGCAACAATAAGAGAGATTTTTGGAAGTGGTACATTTCTAGGTTTGCAGGTAATGCCTGATTCATATCCGACAAATAACTTCCTCTTATTGCCACCAAGTTCATTTATCATAATTGGGTTGATGATTTGGGTCATAAGATCTATCAGCACGAGTCAAGTTGAAGAAGATGAAAATCCACTCAAGGCCCATACCTTCAAACCACTTGTAGCAAAAAAGGAGGCGTCTAATGGCTGAGCTAACAAGTTTATTTGTAAGAACAGTATTTATAGAGAATATAGCGTTGTCACTATTTTTAGGGATGTGTACTTTTTTTGCAATTTCAAAGCAAGTAAAAGCAGCCTTTGGTTTAGGGTTAGCTGTTATAGTTGTTTTAACATTAACTGTTCCCCTGAATAATATTATTTACACTTATGTGCTCAAGGAAGGAGCTTTATCATGGGCTGGTTTAGAAAATACAAATTTAGAATTTGTTGAACTTATTACTTACATCGGAGTGATCGCAGCTGCCGTACAAATTTTAGAAATGTTTCTTGATAAATATGTACCAGCTCTTTATAACCAGCTTGGAATCTTTCTACCACTTATAACTGTTAATTGCGCAATTCTTGGAGCCTCTTTAATTATGGTAGAAAAGAACTATAACTTAATTGAGAGTGTTACCTATGGCTTCGGCGCAGGATTTGGCTGGGCGTTAGCAATAGTATTGCTTGCTGGTATTAGGGAAAAGCTTAAGTATAGCGATATTCCTGAAGGTCTCAGAGGATTGGGTATTACTTATATTATTGTTGGTTTAATGAGTTTTGGATTTATGTCATTTGGAGGAATAATACTTTAATGGATTTATATCTTGGGATTTTAGCCTTCACCCTCGTTGTATCAGTATTAGTTGCATTTGTAATGTTGGCTCGTTCCCAGCTAGTTTCAACTGGTGATGTAACAATTGAGATTAACGATGATCCAGAAAAAAGTATTACAGTGCCCGCGGGTGGAAAGTTACTTAGCACACTAGCTGCAAAAAATATTTACCTAGCATCTGCATGTGGAGGTGGTGGTACCTGTGCGGAATGTAAATGCCAAGTTATAGATGGTGGTGGAGACATTCTCTCTACTGAACAGTCTCACTTTAACTACAAACAACAGAATGATAATTGGCGTCTGTCTTGCCAAGTTCCAGTTAAGAGAGATATGAAAATTCAGATACCCGATGAAGTTTTTGGAGTAAAGGAGTGGGAGTGTGAAGTAATTTCAAATAAAAATGTAGCCACATTCATTAAAGAATTAGTTCTGAAGTTGCCAGAGGGAGAGAACGTAAGGTTTAAAGCTGGTGGTTATGTTCAACTAGAAGCTCCAGCATTTGAGGCAATAAAATATAAAGATTTTAAAATTGAGAAAGAATACCATTCTGACTGGGACAGATTTAAAGTTTGGGATAATGTAGCCTCAAACCCAGAACCAATAATTCGAGCTTATTCAATGGCGAATTATCCTCTTGAAGAGGGTGTTTTAAAATTTAATATTAGGGTAGCATCTCCACCTCCTGGGTCAGACTTCCCACCTGGAGTGATGTCCTCTTATGTTTTTAGTTTAAAACCAGGAGACAAGGTAAAAGTTTTTGGTCCATTTGGAGAGTTCTTTGCAAAAGAAACTGAAAATGAAATGGTCTTTATTGGGGGAGGGGCTGGCATGGCTCCTTTAAGATCTCATATTTTTGATCAGTTACTACGACTTAATTCAAATAGAAAAATCAGCTACTGGTATGGAGCAAGAAGTATGAAAGAAATTTTCTATCAAGATGAATTTGAAAAACTTGCAAAAGAACATGAAAACTTTTCATTTCATATAGCGCTATCAGATGCACTTCCAGAGGACAATTGGAAAGGGCTTACAGGCTTCATACATCAAGTTACACAAGACGAGTATCTTGCCAAACATCCTGCTCCAGAGGATTGTGAATACTATCTATGTGGTCCACCAATCATGAACTCTTCTTGCATAAAGATGCTCTCTGACTTAGGTGTTGAAGAAGAGAATATCATGCTGGATGACTTTGGTGGTTAGACATCTACTCTTAATTTTATTACTTGTTGGATGCCAACAATTTACCTATACCACTTCAAACGGTGAGATATATGGTACGAGTTATAAATATCGCTATGTTCATCCAGAGACACAGGAGTTAGATCCTTTAATTCCAGAAAAGATTGAAAAAGAACTTAATCGTATCGATTTAATATTTTCTACTTATAAAGAGAATTCTGAGGTATTAAATACCTCCATTGAAGAAATGAACTCTTGGTCAAAGGATTTGAAATATCTGTATGATCTTTCTTTAAATTTAAGTGAAATAAGTAAAAATTCTTTCGACCCTCTTCAAGGTGGAATTCTAGATTTCTCAGCTGTAGCCAAAGGTTACGCAGTTGATAAAGTAGCAGAAATTATGCAGGAAAACGGAATTAGTGATTACTTTATTGAGATAGGTGGTGAAATTAAAGCAAAGGGATTAGCCCCTCACCGAGGTAATTGGAAGTGGGCAATAGAAGACCCCTTCAGCATGAACCAAAAAATATTTAAATCGTTTTCTATGCCCTTTAAGGGACTTTCTATTGCTACTTCTGGAGAATATAAAAATCCAGGACATATTTGGGGGGGAGGACCTAGAGATGTAGCTAACGTTACAGTATTACATGAAAGTGCTGCATACGCAGATGCTTGGGCTACTACAATGTATGTTTTAGGCACCAAAGAAGGTTTAAAAATTGCTGAAAACGAGCAAATAGCTGTTTTTTTTATTAAAAAAGATGGAGAAACTCTAAATTCTTCACAATGGAGTAGAATATATCCATGATTAACGCAATTCTAGGGCTGATTGTAGCGTCTTTAGCTATTTTGGGTATGTCCATAGGCCTAATACTAAAGAAAAAGCCTTTACAGCCAAGCTGTGGCGGTGTTTATCTATCAAAAGGAGATAAATGCGAAGTCTGCGGCAAAGTGAAGGATTAATCACATTTTATATTTACTAAGCTATACAGATAATTTTTGGTAGCTGTTTCATCCATCCAGCTATCAGAAGTAGAAATAAGGTCTAAACACCCAGAATTATCAAGATTAATAGGCATACCCTTGAATAGGTAATCATTATTGTCGTACATATTTGCTTTAGGTTTTTGAGGAAAAATATTTTCAGGCACAGAGACGAAAAATGCACTGCCGTCATTTAGCGCAATATGTGCTCCATGAAGATTTGATGAAAAATCTCTCGTCGAATGAAAGATGTCCAGATCACCATCTCCTTCAAAATCTCTTAGATAGATATTTCCTTCGCCATGATGATTTTTTTCTCGAGGTTGTTCCACAAAGTTGGTGGATGTAACATCTGTTAAATTTCCGTGTCCATCTCCTAATAAAACCTGGATATATGCGCCCTCATAATATGGATTGTCTCTAGTAACAGATACGACAATATCCTGATTGCCATCATTATTTAAATCTCCATAAGCTGCATGATTATATTTATTATGATTTCTCCCAAAAGGACCAACGGGCAGCTCAACTTGAATCCAATTGCTAATATCTGAACTTCCATTACTAAGGTATGCAAAACCTTCTTCTATGAAATTTTCAGGTCTATTATCAAAGTTCCAGAAAACCAAATCATCAAAGGAATCATTATTCAAATCTACTAAAAGGCTACTCATTGGATTTCCATAATTTATTTGAAGAGATGCGCCTAAATATTCCTCAAATGAGAATTTTCCAGTGCCGTCGTTAACCAATAAAATATTGCATGCAAAGATATCAATATCGTTATCATTATCGAAATCTCCAATACTGGCATCATGACTAAAATTACATTGCTTTCCATTTCCATTATTTTGATCATCTATGTTTCTACTAGACTCTTCTAATTTACCTGAGCCATTACTTAACAGAAGCAAGTCTGGGTATGGTGAGATGTAGTTTTTTGAATAATCCTCATTTCTGTACTGAAGCCCCATTGAACCAGCAAAAATATCATCTTTTCCGTCATTATTGAAATCTGCTATAGCAAGTCGATAAGCAAAAGGGTGTTTTGGTGGCTCCCCTGAATCGTATATATTCGTATCATGATACAGATTGCCTGTGCCATCGTTTAGATAAATATTGATAGGAGCATTGATTTTTTGCTCTGATTCCAATGTATGTGGAAATATTGCCCATGCAACAACAATGTCCTCAAAACCATCATTATTAAAATCCCCAGTTGCCATGTTGTGTGCATCTTGGCCAAAAAGTTCATTTTCATATGAAGTGCAGTCTGCTGGAGTTGGGTAACAAATTACGCTTGTAAACCTATCAGTTATTTCTATACCTCCAAAACCAATATTATGTGATGCGAAGAAATCACTTTTTAACTCCCTATAATTGAATGGAGTAGGAGTTGGAAGAAATTGCAGAGCATTAATATCTCGAGAAACTTTATGAATTTTTCTTTGTGTTCTACTAGGGCAGTCTATAGTTTCAACTGTACTAATATCAATAAAAAATTCCTCTTCATCTAGTACTGTTATAGGAGCTCTGTAAGAAAAATTTTTTTTATCAGAGGATGCAACCCAATAAATATCTGCACCATTGATATTAAAATTGCACTCATAGTTTGCACTTATTGAAATATTGAGCTGCTCATAACTTTTTACACTCTCTTTAAAATTACTCACAGAAAAAACAAATGTTTGTTGTTCGTTAATTAAGTTTTGAGAACTTTTTTCACTGCTGCAAGAGGAGATAAATATTATCGAAAATAGCAATAAAAAAAATTTGTTAAGAAAGAAATCATGCATAAAAAAAGCCTGCTCGAAGCAGGCTTGAAAATCAAGTTTTATTTAAACTGCTCTTCTTCAGTTGAACCTTTAAGGGCTGAAGTAGAGCTTTCACCACCCTGAATGCATTCATTGACTGCATCAAAATAGCCAGTCCCAACTTCCTGTTGATGGGATACAAAAGTATAGCCCTTATTAGCATCTGCAAACTCCTCTTCCTGTAATCGTACATAAGCTGACATACCGTCATTTACATATTCTTTTGAAAGTTTAAACATGCTATGCCACATAGAATGGATTCCAGCCAGCGTAATAAATTGAAATTTGTAGCCCATGGCTCCTAGTTCTTTTTGAAACTTAGCTATAGTTTGTTCGTCAAGATTCTTTTTCCAATTAAACGAAGGTGAGCAATTGTATGCCAATAAAATTTCAGGATGATCTTTTTTAATTGCTTCAGCAAAAACCTTTGCTTGCTCTAGATCCGGTTTTGATGTTTCACACCAAACTAAATCAGAGTAGGGTGCATAAGCTAAACCTCTTGCTATTGCCTGATCTAGACCAGCTTTAGTCCTATAAAAACCTTCTGAAGTACGCTCTCCAGTTAAAAATGGCCTGTCTGTTTCATCAACGTCTGATGTTACAAGGTCTGCTGCGTCAGCGTCAGTTCTTGCAACTAATATTGTTGGGGTATTAGACACATCTGCTGCTAACCTTGCAGCTATAAGCTTTTCTACAGCATCTTTTGTTGGTACTAAAACTTTCCCTCCCAAATGACCACATTTCTTTACACTAGCAAGTTGATCTTCAAAATGAACTCCTGCAGCTCCGGCACGAATCATTCGCTTCATTAATTCAAAGGCATTTAATACACCTCCAAAACCTGCTTCTGCATCAGCAATAATAGGTGCAAAAAAATCAAACTTCGGTTCACCATTTGTGTTCATCCATTCAATTTGGTCAGCACGTCTGAAAGCATTATTAATTCTAGTAATTACATTTGGCACTGAATCGACAGGATAAAGTGATTGATCTGGATACATTGTTTCAGCAGAATTATTGTCCGCAGCAACCTGCCATCCTGAAAGATATATTGCCTTTACACCGGCTTTAACTTGTTGTACAGCTTGTCCACCAGTTAAAGCACCCAAGCAATTTATGTATTCTTCAGTCTCTAAATATTTCCAAAGCTTTTCAGCACCTTTCCTTGCAAGTGTGCTTTCAGGTTGCAGAGAACCTCTCAACTTGACAACTTCTTCTGCAGAATAAGGTCTTTTTACGTGTTTCCATCTTGGGTTTTCAGCCCAATCCTTCTCGAGAGAAGCTACTTGTTCAGCTAACTTCATTTAAATACTCCTATATGCTGGCAATGTAAGAAAATCAGTTAATTCTCCGCTTTGAACTAAATCTTTTAAAAGTGATTTAGCCTCGGAAAACTTACCTGAAGCCAAAGAGTCTTGCCCAACCTCTTCTTGAACGACATTGTATTCTTCATCTAAAATTTTTTCAAATGTTTGCTCCGAACATACTAAACCTGTATCTAGTTCTACTGAATGCTTAACCCATTGCCATAGAGAACTTCTTGATATTTCAGCTGTTGCTGCGTCTTCCATAAGTCCATAAATTGGCACACATCCAATACCTCTTAACCAGGCTTCAATATATCTCAAACAGACTCTAATATTTGATCGAAAGCAATCTTCCGTAAAATTTCCTTCACAAGGAGTAATAAGATCTTTAGCGTTAATATGATCGTCCTCTCTAAGAATATGCATCTGATTTGTTCTTCCTGGTTCGAATGCATTTGAGAAAACATTATTTGCAATATCAGATAAACCAGGGTGGGCAATCCAAGTTCCGTCATGTCCATTAGACGTTTCAAGAAGCTTATCTCCCATTACTTTTTCGGTAACAATTTTGTTTTCGTCAGGATCTTTTGATGGTATGAAGGCTGCCATTCCCCCCATAGCAAAGGCACCTCTTTTATGGCAGGTTTTGATGAGTAATCTAGAGTATGCATTTAAAAAAGGTTGATTCATTCCCACCTGATATCTGTCAGGCAATAATTTATCCGAATGCTTTTGGAAGGTTTTTATGTAACTAAAAATATAATCCCACCTTCCACAGTTAAGTCCAACAATGTGATCTTTTAGTTCATACAAAATTTCTTCCATTTCAAAAACTGCTGGAAGCGTTTCAATTAAACATGTTACCCTCACAGTCCCCTTTGGAATATTTAAATTTTCCTCAGCAAAAGAAATGATATCGTTCCAAAGTCTGGCCTCTAAATGCGATTGAAGTTTTGGGATGTAAAAGTAAGGTCCAGTATTTTTGTTCATCAATTCTTTAGCATTATGAAAAAGATAATATCCAAAATCGACCAAGCATCCATATGGCTGAGAGCCATCGATTGTCAAACCTTTCTCTTTTAAATGAATTCCTCTGACCCTACACATTAATGTTGCAATGTCATCATTCAACTTATACTTTTTGCCATTGTCAGGATTTTCGAAAGAGATTGTTCGTCTTACAGCATCGAAGAGATTTTTTTGTCCATTAGCTACGTTTTCCCAGGTGGGACTTAGTGAGTCTTCAAAATCTGCCATAAATACTTTCACATCCGAATTTAAAGCGTTGATAATCATCTTTCTATCTACTGGGCCTGTAATCTCTACTCTCCTGTCAAGAAGATCATTTGGTATTGGTCTCACCTTCCACTCTGATTCTCGTATTTCTTTAGTATCATCTAGAAAATCTGGCAGGCTTCCCTCATCGAAAAACTCTTGTCTTTTTTTTCTTTCTTCTAACAAAGTACTAATTTTTGTATCAAATTTCTTATGTAAATTTTCTACAAAATTATTGGCATCCTCAGAAAAAATTTCCTGAGATTCTTCGGGTATATCAAAATTAAATTTCATATTTTTCCTTATAATTTAGCTAACTCTTCAGCAATTCCCACGTATGTTTGAGGAGTTAAATTTTTTAGAGTTTTTTTATGACTTTTATCAACTATTAATTCATCTATGATTTTTAAATAAGTCTCTTTATCCATTGCATTTCCACGTGATATTTTCTTAACCTTTTCATATGGCTCAACAACACCCTCAAGCCTTAGAAAGGTTTGAATTGCTTCAGTTAAGATTTCATATTTTCCATCTAATTCTTTGCCAATAATAGCTCTATTTGCCTCGAGTTTATTAAGGCCTTTAAGTAAAGAATTTACAGAAAGCTCGAAATATCCATAAGCAGAACCAATACTCCTAAGCACTGTTGAATCAGACAGATCTCTTTGAAGTCGTGAAACAGGTAATTTTTCTGAAAGATGAGAAAATAAAGCGTTTGATAAACCTAGATTTCCTTCGGCATTTTCAAAATCTATTGGATTAACTTTATGTGGCATTGTTGACGAGCCAACTTCACTTTTGAGAACTTTTAATTTGAAATAATCCATTGATATATAAGTCCAGATATCTCTAGAAAGGTCCAGTAAAATATTTGAAATTCTTTGCATAGAATTGAATTGCTCTGCCATAAAATCGTGTGGTTCAATTTGAGTGCTTACTTCACACAGTTCAACTTCTGACTCTTTCAAAAATTTTCTTGATATTGTTACCCAATTTTTCTTGAAAACTAGCTGATGCACATTGTAATTTCCTGTAGCTCCTCCCCATTTTGCTCTTGCTTGAAGTTGCTTCATAGTCTTAATTTCTCTTTCAAGCCTAGTTTTAAAAACATTGATCTCTTTACCTAAAGTAGTAGGGCTTGCAGGCTGTCCATGAGTTTTAGAAAGCATTGCCAAATCTGCATATTTTGATCTCATTTTGTTTAATATTGAAATCACTTCTTGAACCCAGTTTTGTGATGCATTCTGAATCTCTTTCATCATAATTGCATAGCTAAAACTATTTACATCTTCTGAAGTAAGAAAAATATGGATTAAATTCTTAAATTCTTTTTGTTTAAATTTTTCACCTAAAGCAAGTTCAACGGCTTTAACATCATGATTTGTAGTTTTCTCTATCTCTTTTACTTTCAAGGGTAAATTTTTTGGTAATTTTTTTAGAAGCGAATCAAGCTTTTTAAAGTCTGATTTTTTAACAAGGTCTTTTCTGAAGTTTTTTATAAAAAATTTAAGCCACTTTAACTCAACAGTTAATCTTTTATTAATCAAAGATTCTTCAGAGAATATCTCACGACTTTCTTTTGTTTTATCGCGGTATCTTCCATCAAGAGGAGAGAGGTTCCTCAGATTTGTCTCATCCATAGACTTGGTAATTATAACCTCGATTTTCTGCCCAGTTGTAAAAATCTTTTGAAATTCTTTCCTTTATAATTCCACCGCCTAAACATTCCTCTCCTGAATACAATACAGCTGACTGTCCAGGAGTAACTGCCAACTCAGGCTTGTCAAAAATAATTTTATAGCACCCTTTAACTTTTTTAAGCTTGCAACTAACTGCTTTTGATTGGTATCTAATCTGAACTTTAAGATTTTTTTCATCAAAAATTTGATCGTCAATCCAGTGCAACTTTTCTACAAAACAACCATCACTATATAACAGTGGATGTGAACCACCCTGAACAACAGTCAGCTCATTATTTTCAATATTTTTATGAGCAACATACCAAGAGTCTTGCAATTTACCTTTTACTCCTCCAATACCAATTCCTTGTCTTTGGCCAAGAGTAAAGTACATAAGCCCTTGATGATTGCCCAATTTTTCTCCATGCTCATCTAAAATCGAGCCGGGTTTTTTTCCTAAAAAATTAGAAATAAAATCATTGTAATTATTTTTACCAATGAAACAGATTCCTACAGAGTCTTTTTTATTCATAGTCAATAGTTCATTGTCTGAAGCTATCTTTCTTACTTCAGTTTTCTTTAGTTCTCCAAGTGGAAATATTGCTCTATTTAAATCTTTCCCTTTTACTTGATGCAAAAAATATGACTGATCTTTTTTTTCATCAATCCCTCTTAGTAATTTCGAGTTGCTCCCAGAAACTTTTGTCCTCACATAATGTCCAGTTGCAATATAATCAGCTCCAATATCAAGACAATAATCAAGAAATGCTCTGAATTTTATTTCTTTATTGCAAAGAATATCTGGATTAGGCGTTAATCCTCGGTGATGATCATCTAGGAAATTTTCAAAAACTTTCTCCCAATACTGAGATGAAAAGTTTGCTTTCATTAAGGGTATGCCAATTTGATCACAAACTTTTTCAGCATCTTTGTAATCTTCCTCAGATGTGCACTTAATATTTGGAGTTTCATTGGTCCAATTTTGCATGAACAGCCCTTGAACATTAAAACCTGATGATTTTAATAATAATGCTGCTACAGAGGAGTCAACGCCTCCTGATATTCCTACTATTACTTTCTTGCTTTTTTTCATATCAATTTAAATTAAGTCTTAATATTTAATGCAAATGTAAGTATAATCAAGCACGATTTAATCAACATGAACTCATCAAAAGTAAAAGTACCAGCCAAAGGCGAAAAAATTACTCTAAAACAAGGCAAACTTGTTGTTCCAGATAATCCTATTATTCCATTTATAGAGGGCGATGGTATTGGAATTGATATTACCCCAGTAATGAAGAAGGTAGTTGATGCATCTGTAGAGGCTGCTTATGGAAGTAAAAGAAAAATCAGCTGGATGGAAGTTTTTTGTGGTGAAAAATCAGTAAAAGTTTACGGTGCTGATGAATGGCTTCCAAAAGAAACTTTAGAGTTGTGTAAAGAATACATCGTTTCTATAAAAGGACCACTTACAACACCAGTTGGAGGGGGTATAAGATCATTAAATGTAGCTTTGAGACAAGAACTAGATCTATATGTTTGCTTAAGACCAGTTAAGTATTTTAAAGGAACTCCAAGCCCCGTGAAACATCCTGAGCTTGTGGATATGGTAATTTTTAGAGAAAACTCTGAAGATATTTACGCTGGTGTTGAATTTGAATCTAATACTGACGGAGCAAAAAAACTTATTAAAGTTCTAAAAGAGCAATTTGATGTGCAAAAAATACGATTTCCTGAAAATTGTGGAATAGGAATTAAACCTGTTTCAGAAGAGGGCAGTAAAAGACTCATAAGGAAATCATTTGAATATGCAATAAAAAATGATAGGAAGTCGGTTTCCCTAATTCATAAAGGGAATATTCAAAAATTTACCGAGGGGGCATTTAGAGATTGGGGTTACGAACTTGCAGAAGAAGAGTTTGACGCAAAGCCAATTGATGGTGGTCCATGGCATTCAATGATAAATCCAAACAACGGAAATGAAATTATTATTAAAGATGTAATCTGTGATGCATTCTTGCAACAAATTCTTCACCGACCTGCAGAGTATGATGTGCTAGCTTCACCAAATTTAAATGGTGACTATATATCTGATGCTTTGGCTGCACAAGTTGGAGGCATTGGAATAGCACCCGGAGCAAACTTAGGGGATGAAATAGCAATTTTTGAAGCGACGCATGGAACTGCGCCAAAATACGCTGGACAAGATAGAGTAAATCCTGGTTCGTTAATTTTATCTGCTGAAATGATGTTAAGGCATTTAGGATGGACCGAAGCAGCTGATATGATTTTGGTTGCAATGGAAAAAACCATCAAGAAAAAAACAGTAACTTATGATTTTGCTAGATTGATTGATGATCCGATTGAAGTAAGTTGTTCAGATTTTGGCGAACATCTAATCAAAAAATTCTAAAATGCCTGAAGAAACATTTACTACTGGAAGTGTCCAGTTAGAGGAAGAGGAGACACAAGTTGGTCATCCGCCGTTATTTGCCGTAGTTTTTTTTAATGATGACTATACTCCAATGGAGTTTGTTGTGTATGTAATTCAGAAATTTTTTGGTTTTGATCATGCAAAATCAACTGAAATAATGCTTCAAATACATAATGACGGGAAAGGCTATTGTGGCGCATTTTCACAAGAAATTGCTGAAACAAAATCACAACAGATAAATCGATTTTCAAAAGAAAATGAACATCCTTTGAAAACAGATATTGAAGAATTGGCAAAAGATTAGATATATTAGATATATGCTTTCAAAAGATTTAGAAAATGCACTCAATGAACTTTTCAAAGAATGCTCTGAAAATTCAGAAGAATTTGTAACAATTGAACATCTACTTTTGGTTTTAACCAAAGAGGAATCTTCTAGAAAAATTTTCGAACACCTTTCAGTTGATGTGAATAGTTTAGAAAAAGAGGTAAAGGATTACATCAAAAAAAATGTGCCGAAAACTAAAGAGAAGAAAGAGATTCAACCAACACTCGCATTTCAAAGAGTTCTTCAAAGAGCTATTTTTCACGTTCAATCAAGTGGTAAAACTGAAGTTCACGGTGAAAATCTTTTAGCAGCCTTGTTTTCTGAAAAAGAAAGTTATGCAGTGTACATGCTTAGCAGAAGAAATATTTCAAGATTAGATATAGTTGAATATATTTCACATGGAAAAAATACATCTGTTGAAACAGCTGACCCTGCAGAAAAGACAACATCGCAACCTGAAACTTTGCCAGACTTTTTAACAAACTTAAATAAAGAGGCAGAAAAGGGCAATATTGATCCTTTGATTGGTAGAGATGATACCTTGGAGAGATTATTTCAAATACTTGGTAGAAGAAGAAAGAATAATCCTGTACTTGTTGGCGAGTCTGGTGTTGGTAAAACCGCCATTGCAGAGGGACTAGCAAAAGCTATTGCAGAGGGTAGGGCGCCAAAAATTTTTAAAGATTATCAGGTTATGTCATTAGATGTAGGTAGTCTTGTTGCAGGAACAAAATACAGAGGAGATTTTGAGAAAAAAATGAAGACTCTAACCTCCTTTTTAGAAAAAAAAGAAAATGTAATTTTATTTGTAGATGAAATTCATACTATTATTGGAGCAGGCTCAGCATCAGGGGGTGCTTTAGATGCTTCAAATCTACTTAAACCAGCATTAGCAAGAGGAGATGTAAGGTGTGTTGGTGCAACAACTTATAAAGAGTATAGGCAGGTATTTGAAAAAAATAGTTCGCTATCTAGAAGATTCCAACAAATACCTATTGATGAACCGTCAATAGATGAAACTATAGCTATTCTTGATGGTTTAAAAAGAAAATTTGAAGAATTTCATGGTATTTCATATTCCAAAGAAGCCTTAAAGTCTGCCGTTGAGTTGTCCAACAAATATTTACAGGATTCTAAACTTCCAGATAAAGCTATAGACCTAATTGATGAAGCTGGTTCAGAAAAGAAACTTGCAAAAAATATGGGTAAAACAATAAGAAAATCAGATATTGAAAATTTAATTTCAAAAATTACAAAAATTCCAGCAATGCAATTAAGCGCAAGTAATAAGGAAAACCTGAATAGTCTTGAAGGGAACCTTAAGTCTGTAATTTTTGGCCAAAATCATGCTGTTGAGGCAGTAGTTGCAGCAATTAAAACGGCTAAGGCAGGTATTGGTAACGATGAAAAACCAATATCATCTTTTCTATTCACCGGCCCAACAGGAGTAGGAAAAACTGAGCTCACTAAACAGTTAGCACAATTCCTTGGTATAGATTTTGTCAGAATAGATATGTCAGAATTTATGGAGAAACACAGCATCTCAAAACTAATAGGATCTCCTCCTGGATATGTTGGTTACGATCAAGGCGGATATTTGACTGAGGAGATTAATAAAAAGCCACACTCTGTACTTCTTTTAGATGAAATTGAAAAAGCACATCCTGATATTTTTAATATTCTTCTACAAGTTCTTGATTATGGAACTCTAACAGACAGCAATGGAAGAAATATTAATTTTAAAAATACCATAATCGTTATGACTTCAAATACTGGAGCAGTTGAGGCAGATAACGAGGCAGTCGGCTTCATAGAACAGGAATCGGTAGATAAGTTTGAAAAAGCTGTTTCAAAAGCTTTTACACCTGAATTTAGAAATAGGCTTGATGGAATAATCAACTTCAATAAGCTCGATAATAATAATTTAAATTCAGTTGTAGAAAAGTTGCTTGTTGAGGTTCAGGCAAAGCTAAATCTTAAAGGAATTGATTTGGAGTGGACTGATGCTGTGGTGCAAAAGATACTTGATGAAGGATTTGATGCGAAACTTGGTGCTAGACCCTTGTCAAGATCAGTTGATAAGCATATTAAAAAACCTGTCTCTGCAATGCTCATAGATGATAAGGCAAAAAAAGGTGACACAATCCTAGTTGGAATTAAGGCGAAACAATTAGACTTTAAAGTAAAGAAAAAAGAAAAAATTACTTAGTTCTAAAGGTAATTCTTCCTTTGCTGAGATCATAAGGGGAGAGCTCTACAGTTACATTATCACCATTCATTATTCTGATATAGTTTTTTCTCATTTTCCCAGAGATGTGTGCTGTTATGACATGATCATTCTCAAGCTGAACTCTGAAAACAGTATTAGGTAATACCTCTATTACCTTTCCTTGCATTTCAATAGTATCTTTGCCTGCCATGAAAGATTATTGTAATCAGTAAAGTAAAAATGTCACTTTTTTGTAATAATAATTTTGTAAAAATGAATAATTTAGAGCAATTTAATCTTAAAGAGGCTAAAAAAGCGTCTTTAAGCGAAGTTTTAGAGATAAATGAGAGTCATAAGCCTATGCTTAGTTCCCTAGGGGATTTAGGCAAATTAGAGGATTTAATTGCATTATCTACGTTTGGAAGTTTTTTGGTATTTCAGAGAGAAATATGCGCATTTATAGTTTGCATGAGAGAGGATCTTCCATATGAATCGCTAAACTATCAATATTTTCAAAAAAAATACAAAAAATTTCTATATATTGACCGCGTAGGAGTCAAAAAAGGCTTTGAAAATAGGGGTTTTGGTTCATTTATGTATGGGAATATTTTTAAAAATTATATTAATGAGCAGCTTACTATTTGTGCTGAGGCAAATATTGAACCAATAAATAAACAATCTTTAAAATTTCATGAAAAAATGGGGTTTAGAAGAGTTGAAGATCATTTTTTTAGTAATAAATATGGAGTTGCATATTTAGAAAAGAATTTTTAAGGTATTTAACATGTATGTACAATCTGAGGCTTCATTTAAGCTTCCCAAAAAAGAATTACTAGATCTTGTAAGAAAACCCGGTGCATTGGAGCTATATCATCCTTTCTGTAAGAAAAATGAAGTTATTACATGGCCAGGCAGCAATTCTATGGATAAAGTGCTTTATTTTAGCGGATTAGAGTACACCAGAGAAATATTTAATTGGCATGAGAATGGCTACGATCTAAGAATAGGAGCGAAAAGAAGAGATACAATTGTAAATTGGATTGTTTCAGAAAAAGAAGGTATTTCTACATTAAAGGTAAGAGTAAATCCTTCTTTACCTTATAAAAATCCTCTAATAAAGTGGTTAGCCTGGAATTTATATGTTAAACATAAGCTTCAATCATACATTGAAAGTGTAATGATGGGATTCAAGTACTACTTAGATAATAAAAAACGGGTAGAAGCCAATCAGTTTGGTAAACATTCTTGGTTTTCTTAGTTCACTACCTGGATTATGTTAAATAATTCTTTTTCACAAAAATACCGATAAGTTATATTCTGCTATTAGGCGCATTTATACCTATGTAGAGCTAATATAGTGACTACTTTTATTTATACTATTAATTTAACATAATATATATTATGCGAAGTTATAAATATAGTAGTGATGAAATTTAAGATATGGAAAAAAATAAAATTTCCCCTCTTCTTCAATTAGAAAATTTTTAAAAAAACAGTAAAATATAAAAAATGGAAACTGGAATATATTTTTTAAGTCTCAGTGTTTTAACTTTTATTTCATTTAATCTTGCAAATTCTTTAAGAGCAGCAATTAATCGTGGAGATATTGTTAGAAATGTTGCAAAGATCTTTTGCTCACTTTTTTGTATTTTTGTCGCAGTGATGTTTTTAACTATTCATTTAGTCAATCCGATTATTTCTCCAACTTTTGCCTATATTTTTCATATATTTATAATTTTGTTCCAAATGGCAATGATCTGGTTTCCGCCCCCAAAATAAAGCTAGCCTACCCTTTTTCAGCCTTTTTTCTGGGCTTAAGTTCATCAAATTGTCACACAAAACTGTCTTTGAATGCTCTAATCTTGTATTAGGAGGATAATTATTATGAGTGAATATGAATATTTAAATTTGTTTTATATTTTTCTTATTAGTAACGCAATGTATTTTGTAGGTTTTGCAATCTTTACTTGGTTAGGGTTTAGGTTTGCAAATGCAATTTATCAAGGGGATGCCGGTGATAATGTAGTTGGAAAGATCTTTACAACTGCTTACTGTGTATTGGTTGCAGCGAGTTTCACAAACTCTGGACTTATTGCTGGTTATGTATTTGAGTCATATACTGCGTCAATATGCGCTATTGAAGGCGCTTCATGCGGAAGATTAGAAGCAAGTCTTGCTTCACCACTTGCTTTAGGTGGTCCTGTAGCAATGGCTTTAAGTGCCGTCATTGTTCTTTTCCAGTTAGGTTTAGTTTGGGGGCCAAAGAAAGCATAAATAATTTTTTATTTATCAAAAAAGGGCTCTTCTGAGCCCTTTTTTTGTTTTTTGCTAAATAGTTGGCTTAGATTTTAAAATTTATGCCTTAAAAAGGCTGTTACTCGCTCTAATTGCTTTTTAAGTAGTTAATTATCTCTTTTGCCGCATCTCTCCCATGTGCTATTGCATAAACTGCTAAACTAGAACCCATAATCATATCTCCACCAGCGAAAAATTTTTCATTAGAAGTCTGATACTTATACTCATTTCTATCTAATTTCACTAGTCCATCTTTATCAATTTCCACTCCTTTATTTATAAAAAAATCTTGTGGTGATGCGCTATATCCAAATGCTACGATTAGACGATCAACATCAAGCAACTTTTCTGAGCCGCTTTGTTCAACTAACGATTTTTTATTTTCGTCGTATTTTGTCGTTACGATTTTCAATTTTTTGACCGAACCATTTCCCTCTACTTCAACTGGTTGTGTATTAAAAATAAACTCAACGCCCTCCTCTTCAGCATGTTTAACTTCTTTAGAAGATCCTGGCATATGTTCTTTACTTCTTCTATAAATGCACTTTACACTTTTTGCTCCTTGTCTTATCGCTGTCCTTACACAATCCATTGCTGTATCACCGCCTCCCAAAACAACAACTTTCTGTCCTTTGAAATTTAATTCCTCAAAATCACTATCAGTCATTAAATAATCAGTATTTTTAATGAGGTATGGCAGAGCCTCAGTTACCCCATCCTTATCAAACCCTTTATATTTTCCCTTAATAGATTCGTAAGTTCCCAGCCCTAAAAAAATAGCATCACTTGCTGTTTCAATTTCTTTTATTTTCTTATCATCTACCCAACAATTTAGAACAAACTTTACTCCAAGCTCTTCTAAGATTTCTCTCCTTTTTAGAACAACTTTTTTCTCAAGCTTAAATTCTGGAATTCCGTATGTAAGTAATCCGCCTATTTCAGAATACTTATCATAAACAGTACAGTTTATTCCTCTTCTTATTAATGTTTCAGCGCATGCTAATCCAGCTGGCCCAGCACCAATTATTGATACGTGAAATTTGGTTTGTTTTTCTGAATATTTTTTCGGTTTCCATCCCTGTTCCAAAGCTGTATCAGAAATATATTTTTCAACTTGGCCAATAGTAACAGCCTCATATCCAGTGTTTAAGGTACAAGCTCCCTCACAAAGTTTTTCTTGGGGACAAATCCTTCCACATATTTCTGGAAAAGCGTTTGTTTCATGACATAAATCAGCTGCTTCTTCTAATCTATTTTCCTCTATAAGTTTAAGCCAGTCAGGAATGTAATTATGTAAAGGACATTTCCACTCGCAATATGGATTACCACATCCAAGACACCTGCTTGCCTGTTCTGAAACTTTTTTTATATTTGTTTGCTCATAAATTTCGGAAAAATCTACTTTTCTTACATTTAGACTTTTTGTTTCTGGCTCTATCCTCTTAATATCAATAAATTCATAGTTTTTTTCAGACATTATGCAGCCTCCTCTCTTGTATTTTTTATTATCTTTTCGAGATTTTCTGCGTAAGGTGTAATGATCCAAAATAGACTTTTATATCTATCGAAGTCTTCAAGAATTGTTTTTCCAACATTGCTGTCAGTTTCTTTTATAAATTGGAAAATTCTGTCTTTTAGATAGCTTCTATGAGCCTCCATTTCTTGGCTAGTAATTCTATTAAAAGAAATAAGATCTTTATTGCATCGATCAACAAAGCTTCTGTCTTCATCAAATACATATGCAAAGCCTCCTGTCATTCCTGCACCAAAATTATTCCCAACTGAACCCAGCACAATTACTTCACCACCAGTCATGTACTCACAACAATGGTCTCCCGCACCTTCAATAATTGCCTTAGCACCAGAATTCCTAACTGCAAATCTTTCCCCTGCTACACCATTTGCGTAAAACTCTCCTCCTGTAGCTCCAAAAAGACAAGTATTTCCAAGCAAAACTGATCTGTCGTCTTTTAGATGTTTTTCTTTTGTAATTACAATTTTTCCTCCATTCATTCCTTTCCCAACATAATCATTTGCTAGACCTTTTAAATTCAATTCAAGCCCTTTGGCATTCCAACAACCAAAGCTTTGTCCAGCAGTTCCTTTGAAGTTCAAAATAAGCCTCTCTGGCATGCCCTTTTCACTATGAGCCCTTGATATCATTCCAGATACTTCAGCACCTATTGATCTATGGGTATTAGAGATCTTAAAACTAAATGCACCTCCTTTGCCTTTCTCTATATTTTTGGATATTTTCTCTGAAATAAGATTTGATAAAGATTCATCATTCAAGGATTTATTTATGTTGTTTTGAGCCTTAGTATTCAGTTGAGATTTATTAGGTCTAAATCTAAATAAAAGTTTATCTAGACCCATTTTTGTCGATCTTTCGTAATGCTCTTTTTTTAATTCAAGCAAATCAGATTTACCAATAATTTCTTCAATCGACTTATAACCCAATGCAGCAAGAATCTCTCTTATTTCTTTTGCGACAAAAATAAAATAATTTTGAACTTTTTCCACCTCACCAAGAAAATGATCATTGATAATTCTCAATTGTTGAGTAGCAACACCAGTAGCACAATTATTCAGATGACAAATTCTCAAATACTTGCACCCCATTGCAATCATTGGCGCCGTACCAAAGCCGAAGGAATCTGCACCAAAAATTGCAGCTTTTATTACATCTAATCCAGTCTTTAGTCCACCATCTGTTTGAAGTTTAACTCTAGACCTAAGGTTGCTTTGAAGTAGGATATTTTGTGTTTCAAACAATCCAGTCTCCCATGGAGAGCCTGCATATCTTATTGATGATATTGGGCTTGCACCTGTACCACCATCATGTCCCGAAATAGTAATAAAATCAGCATTTGCTTTTACTACTCCTGCAGCGACAATTCCAACACCTGGCTCTGATACAAGCTTAACTGAAACAAGTGCTTTGTGATTTACTTGTTTAAGATCATAAATAAGTTGAGCAAGGTCTTCGATTGAATAAATATCATGATGAGGTGGAGGGGAAATCAAGGTTATCCCTGGTTTTGAATGCCTGAGTTTAGCGATGTACGAATCCACTTTAGCTCCAGGTAGCTGGCCTCCTTCTCCAGGTTTTGCTCCCTGGGCGATCTTTATCTGTAACACCTCAGCGTTAACTAAATAATGTGGAGTTACTCCAAACCTTCCCGAGGCAACTTGTTTAATCTTCGACATTAAATTAGTTCCAAACCTTTTCCTGTCCTCACCTCCTTCTCCTGAATTAGATCGACAGCCCAAACCATTCATTGCAGCAGCAAGGGTTTCATGGGCTAAAGGAGATAGTGAACCTAGACTCATTCCAGCAGAGTCGAAACGTTTTAAAATACTTTCTACTGGTTCTACTTCTTCAAGATCAATAGTTTTTTCGTTTTTCTTTAATTCAAAAAAATCTCTTACAGCTAATGGCTTTCTCTCATTAATAATTTCTGAGAAATTTTTAAATTTTTCATAAGATCCTTCTTTGAGGGAGTTCTGTAACTCAATTACCACACCAGGCTGATAAGCATGCTCCTCTCCTCCATGAACAAATTTATGAAGACCTTTTGGCAAAATTTTACTATCTTTATCACTATCTATAACTTCAAGAGATTTCCTTTCTATGTCTTTAAAGCAATCGCCAAAAATAAGTGTTTCATTTTTGGGAAAGCAAACTTTATTAATCTTTTCGGAAAATCCAACAACTTCAAAAAGTCCTGCTCCTCTGTAACTGGAAATATTCGATATTCCCATCTTTGACATTATTTTCAATAAACCATTATTTAATGACTTTCTATAAGATGCGCAAAGTTCATTGCCTGGGGAATCTAATTCTCTTTGTTTTCCAATTTTTAAAACTGTTTGAAGACCAAGCCAAGGGTGGACACATGTTGCTCCAAAACCTATTAAACATGCTATTTGGTGAGTGTCTCTTGCAGAGGCAGTATTTACAATAATATTGCAGGAAACTCGCTGATTATTTTTGATCAAATAATTATGAATTGCTGATGTTGCTAAAAGAGCTGGAATAACAGGCTTATTGAATGAGGTTTGCTTCTCATCAAGTACTATAATTGAGTAACTTTCCTTTACCGATGCCAAAACATCTTCACATAATTTAATTAAACTTTCTTCAAGAGAATCTTCTCTCTCGTACTCTAGTAAGAACCGTTTCACTTTGAATTTCTTATTTTTTATGAGTAAGTTAAATTTTTTATGTGAGAGAATAGGAGAGTTAACAACGATCCTATTGGCATGTTCAGAGGTCTCCTCAAAAATATCTAGTTCTGGACCAATACAAGTTTCAAGAGACATTACATACTTTTCTCTGAGAGAATCGATTGGTGGATTTGTTACTTGAGCAAATTTTTGCCTGCAATGATCGTAAGGGGATCTAACAAATTCACTAATTGGCGCAAGAGGAGTGTCATCTCCCATTGAACCTGTAGGCTCTCCTCCTTCCACAGAATATTTTTCTAGCAGATTAATCTCCTCCTTGGAAAGGCAGAATGTTCTTGCTGAGTCATTAAAGTATTTTTCAGATATTTCACGCATTTGAGGTCCAGCATATTCATGTAAATTAGCTTCTAAGTGTTTTGAATTTTTTTTCAACCATTCCCTGTACGGATTTGTTTTTGCCAAAACTTCATCAACATCTTTGTCTTTTAAAATTTTTTGAGAATTCCTGTCATATACAAAAAGACCACCTGGTCCCAATCTGTCAGTTTTTATTGTTTTCAAATTGTCGTTATTTGATCCAAATTCAGAAGAAATACAAACAGTCTCATCATTAAAAAATTCAATTTTTGCTGGTCTCAATCCATTTCTATCGAGGAAGCAAGATAAAAAGTTTTTATCTTGAAAGCATATTAAGGCAGGTCCATCCCATGCTTCCATGTGCATAGAGTTATACTCATGAAAAGCCTTTTCGTCTGAGTCCATTAAGTCCGTATTCTGCCAAGATGGAGGTATTAGCATTCTTGCAGCTCTTCCAATATTTACTCCACCCTCTTTTAGAACTTCTATCATATTATCTAGGCTTGAGGAATCTGAGCCAGATTGATTAACTAATGGTTGATATTTCCTCATGTTGCCAAATCTTTTTGAGGATAAATTATTCATTCTTGCTAGCGCCCAGTTTCTATTTCCTGAAATGGTGTTTATTTCACCGTTGTGCGCAATAACTCTGTATGGTTGCGCTAAATGCCATTTTGGAGAAGTGTTTGTAGAAAATCTTATATGGAACATAACACTTGCTGTTCGATGTGAGGTATCAGACAGATCGCTATAAAAACTGTCAAACTCTGAAGGCATTACAAGGCCCTTATAGACAACAGTATCAGCAGAGAAAGAACAACAATATAATTCGCGTTCAAAATCAAATTTTTTGTCAAAAAGTTTTTTTGCTTTATAAAGATTTACATCTAATTGATCACTAGAGTCAGTTCTTTTTTTATTTTCTACAAAGATTTGAAGTATCTGTGGACATGACTTTTTGGCCATCTCGCCTAAAATGCTTTCATCAAATTTTAATTCTCTTAAAGCTATAAGATTTAGTTCGTGCTCATCAAGAATAACTTTTAAATGTTCTAAAAATGGAAATTTTTTATTAACAAAAAACATCCCTAAACCAAACCTGGATGGAAGTATTAAGTTTTGTTCATCAAGTAATTTTTTTTGAAAAAAATTATGGTCTAAATCGATCATTATGCCCACGCCATCAGGGGTTTTTCCGTCATAACTCAATGCACCCCTATGTCTCATGCATTGAAGCGAGGATATAGATCTTTTTAATATAGAATGGCTGGAAGTATTATTTTTACTGAATAATATACCTGTTCCACAACTATCTTTATGTGAATCTTCTGAAAACATTCCTTTACATTAATACTACTAGATATTTCATTATTTTGCATTGACAAATATTTTATAAGATATTAAATTTGATAATGTTAATTTATAAATTGTGTTTATAAAGAAGATGTTTACATCCCCATACTCCATGGGTTAAAAGGAGCCCATATAACATGGGTTAAAAGTTAAACCATACTCCATGGTAATAAAGGAGCAGCGTCTTAATCGTTCATCCCCTAGGGGACGGAAGTAAGCGAAAGCTGAAGGAACGCGCACCAATACACTATGAAGGTTTGACCCTTTAGATTCTTAACACACTTATATTTTTTGTAAGGAGATGTTTATGAAAAAAGGAATGATGACTTTAGTCTTATTTCTGACTACGTATGTGTTTGGAGATATATCTTCAAACTTTACTCTTTCATCAAACTACATCTGGCGAGGGATGACACAAACAATGGATTCTCCCGGCTACAGTGGTGGTTTTGATTATAGCTCCGAGAGCGGCTTTTATGCTGGCACTTGGGGATCAAATGTTTCGTTCGGTGGAGCAGGTTTAGAGCTCGATACATACTTTGGCTATTCTGGCGAGATTGAAGGTGGCTTTGGTTACGATATCGGCTATATAAATTATGGCTATCCGGAGGTAGATGATGCTGACTTTTCAGAAGTTTATTTAGCCTTTTCATATGGAGATTTAGGCTTTTCTTATTACATCGGAGATGAATTTGGAGATTACTATGACGTATCTTATGGATTTGGTGATTTTTCAGTTTCTTTTGGTGACTATGAGGATACTGGAAGTAATTTCTTACTAGGTTATGGTTTCTCACTTGGCGATTACGATGCCTCAGTAGGCTATAGTTCTTTTAGTGCAGAGGCTGCATCAGGATTAGAGGATGAAGATGGACTGTTCTTTACAGTCGGAGCATCTTTTTAAGGGGTAAAAATGGCTGAAATAGATTACGCTTTAAATACCTTCTATCTTCTAATGACAGGCGCACTTGTCATGTGGATGGCTGCAGGCTTCACTATGCTTGAAGCAGGTTTTGTAAGAAGAAGAAATACTGCAGAAATTGTTACTAAGAATATAGGCTTATATTCTATTGCTTGTTTTATGTATCTTTTATGTGGCTTTATGGTCATGTATCCAGGAGCAAATGAAGGGGGAATCATTCCTCCTTACGATTTTAGCTTTGGAACTAAGGGACAAGAAGATTTTGGAATGAATACTGATCTCGGCTACGCTGATGCTGCCGATTTCTTCTTTCAGGTTGTATTTGTAGCCACAGCAGTATCAATAGTTTCAGGTGCGGTTGCAGAAAGAATGAACCAGTGGGCTTTCTTTGCTTTAGCAGCATTCATTTCAGGAGTTATATATCCTATTCAAGGTTTTTGGAATTGGGGTTCAGGCTTCTTAAATGCTGCAGGATATGCAGATTTTGCTGGATCAGGTACAGTTCACCTTGCAGGTGCAGCATGCGCCTTGGCCGCAGCAATATTTATTGGTCCAAGAGTTGGGAAATATTCTAATGGTAAAGTTAATAAACTATATGGAGCAAATATCCCTATAGCTGCATTAGGTACATTTATACTTTGGTTAGGTTGGTTTGGGTTCAATGGTGGATCTCAATTGGCTGTTAATGATGCTAGCAATGCTAATGCTGTTGCCCAAGTCTTCCTAAATACTAATATGGCTGCCGGTGGCGGTGTAATTGCATGTTTACTTGTATCAAGAATATTTTTTGGTAAAACAAACATAATATACGCACTCAATGGTGCCATTTCTGGTCTTGTTGCTATCACAGCAGCACCAGATACACCAACAGGCTATGAAGCTACAATTATTGGAGCAATTGGCGGACTGCTATGTTATGGATCGCTCGTATTTTTTGAGCAAGTTTTAAAAATTGATGACCCTGTAGGAGCAATCTCTGCTCATGGGACAGCAGGAATTTTTGGTGTATTGGTTGTGCCTTTCACCAATCCTGAAGCAAGTTTTGGCGCACAAGCGCTGGGAGTAGTTTCTATTCTTGCATGGGGATTCATTTTAACTTTTGCATTCTTATATGCACTGAGCTTTATTACCCCTGTTAGAGCTTCAGATGAAATTCAGAAGAAGGGTTTGGATGCCGAAGAGATTGGTATCGAAGCATACCCAGAATTCTAGAATTTTTTGAGAAAACTAAAGACAAAACTAGCCCTTTGTTTTTAGTTTTCTCTTCCCTTCTAAATATAAAGACAAAGTTTTGACTTTAATATATCTAAGCTAAGATTATGTGGCATTAAGATTTGCTTCCTTAAATCCCTTAATTCATCAAGCTTTCCTTTGTTAATTGACTTAAGTTTTAGCATATTGAATTTAATTTTATGTATTTGATAATCTAAAAATAATCTTATTTCTTCTTTATCTTTAGTAGGTATTTCCTTTTTTGCCTCATATTCATCAAATTTTAAAAATAATTCATTGATATTTTTATCCTCCTCTTCGGAAAGAAGATTCAGGTTTTGTAGCACAAAATCATTTTTCTGCTCATCAAAATTTAAGCCAAGATTAATTAAATGCTGTTTAACAATTTCATTGCTTGGTTTTGGTATTTTTAATTTTTGAAATCTGCTTAGAATTGTTTTTGGAACTATGTTGATATTATTTGTAGACATACAAATAATCATATTTTTGTCAGCTTCCTCTGAAAATTTAAGTAAAGTATTGAAAGTTCTAGTTTCAATTCTTTCTATATTTTCTAAGTACAGAAGCCTTTTCGAATTAGATTTCAAAAAAAGGTATTTAAAAGAATCTCTAATCTGATCTATATCAATTACAGACTTATCTTTAGGATATAAAAAAATAAAATTTTGTGATGCTATCTCCTCAAGAGGCAAGTTCAAATAGTCTTTTGAATCAATATTACCAAGAATTTTTTTTACAATAGAACGAGACACATTATTTACATTTTGTCCCTCAGATGCGTAAAGAATTGTTTTTGAACTTAATTCTGTTTTCGAAGACAAAAAATCTTTATCCCAAGGAAGAACCAATTTTTTCTCCTACATGTTCTAGTATTCTTTTGTGAATATTTTCGATAGTATCTATTCCATTAATCTTATATATTCTTTCTCTATTTTCTTCAGCGATTTTAAGATACCCTTCCCTTACTTTATTAAAAAAATCTATCTCTTCTGCTTCCATTCTATCCCTCTCTCTATTTGATATTCTCTCCTTCGAGATTTCAGACGTAATATCAATATAGAAGGTAATTTCAGGTATTGATAAATTACAAACTTTATTGAGTGATTTAAAAAAATCATGGGAGAGGCCTTTTCCATAACATTGATAAGCCTCAGTTGCATCATAATATCTATCACAAATGACGAACTTTTTTGCAGCTAGGCTAGGCTTAAGAAGATTTTGATCTAAATGTTTTCTTGAGGCATAAAGAAGGAAGGTTTCAGTTTCAACAGAAATTTTTTCAATTGTCTTTTCTAAGAAAGCTTCACGTACCTTTTCACCAAGAATTGTCCCTCCAGGCTCTCTTAAAACAATTACTTCATGACCCTCAACAAGAAGAGCATCTTTTAGCATTTTTATTTGGGTAGATTTTCCAGAGCCCTCTATACCTTCAAATGTAATAAACATCTTTTATATTATTTACCGAATTACCTGTTATTTACAGCTTTATTATGCTCATCCAAAGTTTTTGAGAATATATGAGTTCCATCGCCCTTTGCGACAAAGAAAAAATATTCACCTGGAGATGACATTATCACAGACTCTATTGAGCTCAATGAGGGGTAACAAATAGGTCTGGGAGGTAATCCTTTAATTTTATATGTGTTGAAAGGGTTATTATCCCCTTTGACAGCCTTAAGATTTTCCTTTGTAATTTTTTTTGAAAAATCACCGTAATAACCATAAATTAACGTTGGGTCAGCATCCAGTCTCCATCCATCTCTGATCCTTGATAAAAAAACAGATGATATTTGTGCTCTCTCCCATTCAACAGCAGCCTCTCTCTCGACTATTGAAGCAAGAACTAAGGCTTCATTTATACTCTTCAATGGATTGTCTTTAGGTTTATTTTCCCATAACCTTGTAAGAATATTATCTAATCTTATTTTTTGATTTATCATCAGTCTCTCAAGTTGCTGTCGATCAGTAAAAAAATATGTATCTGGCAAGATCAAGGATTCTTTTGAAAAGATTTCTAAAGTTTTTGACGAGATTTGAAAATTTAAATTGTTGTTTTTAATTATTTGTCTAAGTTTTCTTAAAGCATCTTTAGCAACTGTTCCTTCAATGATAGTAAACCTAAATTGCTGCAAATTACCTTCAAAAATATCTTCCATTAATTCAACATAAGTCATGCTTGGCTTAATTTCGTACCTACCTGGAATAATATTTGTAGACTCAAATAAATATTTTAATTTTAAGATTGTTAAAAAGTTGTTGTTATTTTGATTTTTTAGACTATCAATGATCGAATTAATTCCTTGCCCTTTTTCAACAATTAAATTATTACCAGTTGGTATTTTTTGTATTTCTATAAGTCTGATTGAGGCTGGTAACCCCAAAAGAAAAATAAGCGTTAGGAAAAAAAGAAGTCTTCTAACTATTACTTTCGATCCAATCGACTGCACTCTGGATTGTGGTAATTTTTTCTGCTTCTTCATCAGGAATATCAAGGCCAAACTCTTCTTCAAATGCCATTACTAATTCAACAGTATCTAAAGAATCAGCACCTAGATCTTCAACAAAAGATGAATCAGATTTTACATCACCCTTATCTGCACCTAGTTGTTCACAAACAATGTCGACAACTTTATTAAGAACATCACTCATATATACTCCTTAACAATTCAAGTAATGCATACATTACTGCATAAATAAACCACCATCAACTACTAATGTTTGTCCAGTAATATAACCCGCACCCTCACTCGCGAGAAAAGCCACTAGTGATGCAACATCTGAAGGATTCCCCATTCTTCCTAAAGGAATTTGGCTTTCAAGCTTTTCGATAGTTAAACCGCTTGTCATATCAGTATTTATAAATCCTGGAGAAACTAAGTTAACAGTAATATTCCTAGATCCAATTTCTTTCGCAAGAGATCTAGTAAAGCCCTCAAGTGCCGCTTTTGAGGATGCGTAATTTGTTTGACCTGGATTTCCCATTAAACCTGAAACAGAACCAATATTTATTATTCTTCCCCATTTATTTTTAATCATGTCTTTGAGAAATATTTTCGTCAGCCTGTAAGTACCATTTAAATTTGTTTCTATAACTTCAGTCCAATCATTTTCTGACATTCGAAGAAATAAATTATCCTTAGTAACTCCCGCATTATTTATAAGGATAGAGGGTTTGAAACTTTCTACCTTTTCTTGAAATTCTGAAACAGAGTCTTTAGATGATAAGTCTAAGTTTTCTACTGTTAAGTTTTTATGTTCAAGAATATTTGCTTTTGTTTTATCTCTTGTCGTAGCAATAACAGAGTATCCCTCATCAAGCAATTTTGTGACTATTGCTCCTCCTATTCCTTTTGTTCCTCCAGAGACTAAAACTTTCTTAACTTCCATACTCTTCTAATAATTTCAAAAACACTTCTAGATTATCTACAGAATTAAATTCTCCTTCAACTCTGTTCTGTTTTGCTAAGCTTGACAATACTTTTCCTGGTCCAAATTCAATATGTGTTTTGATGCTATATTTTTTCAATCTTTTCATAGAGTCTACCCATTGAACCGGATTAGATATCTGTTTTGCAAGTTTATCTTTTACTTCACTCTCTGTGAGAGATACTTTTGCATCAAAATTATTTATTACAGAAAAATTTTGACTCTTAAAATTAATATCATCCATTGCTAATTTTAATTTTGTGCTTGCCATATTCATCATAGATGAGTGTGATGGCACAGAAACTGAAAGATCTATAATTTTTTTTGCTCCATTTTCAATTAATGCAGCTTTAATGGATTCAATTTCATCAGCATTTCCCACGATTACAGTTTGTGAAGGCGAATTAAAATTTACTGCCTCTAAGAAATGTTTTTTCTTATCTAACAAAATTTTATCAATTTCATCTGGATCTAAACCTAAAACAGCAGACATTTTAGTCTTTGTATTGCCTTTACTCTCAATCATGAATGATGCTCTATATCGAATTAATTTTAGTGCATCGTCAAAACTTAGAACTCCAGAACATAGATATGCTGAAACTTCTCCTAAACTATGTCCTAGTGCAACTTTGGGATCAGGGCAGCCTTTATTTTTCCACACTTTAAAACAAGCATAGCTCGTTATAAGTAATATAGGTTGGGTATAAAAGGTATCAGATATTCTCTCATCATTATTAAAAATTATTTCCGAAAGGTTTTCTTTATAAAAATTTTCTGCAATATCTATAGCTTCTTTAAATTCAATAAATTCAGAAAAATGCTCTTTAAACATCCCATTATATTGAGAACCCTGACCAGGGAACATTAATGAAAAGCTCATGATTTTATTGTGAAGTTTCTTCTTCTGTTTCTTTAACTTTCTTTTTAAGATCTTTTACCAATCTTCCTTTATAAAAGCCATCTGCACTTAAGTTATGTCTTATGTGTCTTTCACCAGACACAGGATCTGTTGATAAAGATGTTTCTTTGAGAGAATCATGTGACCGCCTCATTCCAATTCTACTGCGTGTTTTTTTACTTTTTTGTACTGCCATGAATTGGAAATTTTAAAGGTTTTAATCGCGAAAATAAAGATTATTAAGATTCTTTTTCAAGCGGATTCTCACCGAATCTATTCTTTTTGTAATCACCTTTTTTTGCAAAAACTAATAAATAAACTATGAATACCAATGAGGAAATTGAGTTTAACCTTTCAGCATTCTCTTCACCTTGATTGAGAATTACATAAAAACCCAGTATGTAAGTTATGAAATAAGGCAGTGCCCAAAAATAAGTAATGTTTAAATCTTGTAGACGTCTAACAGTTACTGAAATTGAGGGTAAAAAAAGTAGTGCTGAAATTGCTACTGTGCTGTATATAACTACATTAAAAGATCCTGAATCCACTAGATAATCTGTCAGTTCTTCCTGTGAAAGATCACGTATAGCATCAGGATCAATACTTGTTCCAGCGATAATTCCAGTAACAGAGGCTACGATAACAGCTAGAAGCACGGAAAATATTTGAAAATAGTACCACTCTGCCCTACATGCTCTTCCAGCAAAAGTTTTGTACTTTTTAACCAAACTTGAATCTAATGCTTCACCGAAATTCATATTTTAAGCATACATATGAAAGAACATCATTACTACCCTGCATTAAATAAATACATGAAAATTTATACTTTTCCCCTTATAAATTATATTTTCTTTTTTAGTTGATTCAGATTTAAAGCTCTTTTCTCTTTTTACGACTAGTCTTTTATATCTTTTTTTTAAAAAGGCATTCACCAAATCTTGCTCTTGATCAATATATGTTTTCAAAAAAGTTAATTCCTTATTGCTCATGCTTTTGCTATGAGTTGAAAACATAGGGTCTAAGTAAATAGTGTCATAATCTTCAGTGTTCAGTTTTATCTTTGATGAATCAGCATTAATGACATTTATCCTATTTTTCGCATCATTAAAATATGATCTATTAGGCAATCTTTTCAAAGCACTTTCAATGAGAATACACATTCCTTTATTTTCCTCAACCATAGTGACTTCTTGGCCAAGTAAAGCACAAATAAAACCATCTCTCCCAAGACCTGCTGTAGCATCTAGAATACTTTTTGGTTTGCCAGCCTGATAAGAAATCGCTTTTTTGAGCATATTTTCCCTTTGATAATTCTTAACCCTTCTGAGAAAAGGATCTTTATGAAATAGGTTTGAAATTCTCTTTTGCTTAAAAACTAAAAAATTTTCTAAACTTAAGTCAATATAGCAATTTTCCGATGAAATCGAATTAACAGGAATTTGATACTTATTTGAATAGTATTCTGCTTCGCTAATAAAAGATTTTTCTCTACAAACAATCTCCTTTATATCAACCACAGAATCGAAACTCCCAAAAATAGCCTGTAAATGATAAATGGAAGAAATCCTACTTTTTTTACAAACGATAAAAACCATTTTATTGTAAAGAAAGATACTATAAATGATATTAAAATGCTGCTAAATGTCATTAAAATGTCTATATCTTCATTTAAAATATCATTTTTAATAATTCCAAAAAACATTGCTCCAAGAAGTGTTGGAATAGATAAATAAATAGAAAATTTTGCCGCATCTTCAGGCCTATAGCCTAAAAATAATGATCCAGTAATAACTGTTCCAGACCTAGAAGCGCCTGAAATTATACTAAGAGTTTGCCAGAGACCAATTGTTAAAGCTCCGTTTATAGTTAATTGGTTGATATCTTTTTTATTGGTATTTTTAACATTTATTTTTGTGCTAATTAATAACAGAAATGCAAACAAAATATTTGATATTGCAATGCTTGTAAGAGACCACCTTAGGTCTGTAATTCCATTGAAAATTAGAGTAAATGCGATAATTGGTATGGTTGCTACAATCAGTAATAAAAAAAAATTCGAAGTATAGAAGTTTCTTGAGAGTAATGAGTCTCTGAAGTGTAAAATTACTGCTACTAGACTCCCAAAATGAACACTTATATCAAAAAATTGACCTTGATCTGGCCAGCCTAATAATTTACTTGGTAGCAATAAATGTGCTGAACTTGAAACAGGAATAAATTCTGTGATGGCTTGAATAACAGACAATATAATGGCTTGCAAGAAATTTAATTCACTCATTTATTTTTCTGTAAGTTAGACTCTTTACATAATTTGGTTCATTACTATCCAAGTTGGAATTAGACTTACTGGCGATCATGTTTATGATATTTATTGCAACTTGATTCCTTTGAATTAAATGTTTTGGGGAGATATTAGCATTAGATCCCTCTATCATTACTAATTTATTTTTAATAGATTCTACTTTTTTTAAATCTTGAGTATAAAAATCTGTTTTGTTTTCTCTGTAGTAAAAATCATTATTATTGCCGATGATTAAAGGGATTTTGTCGTCGTTTAACCAATTCATAGCCGCCAAATTTGAAAATGCAAACATTTCTACATCGTAAACAAACTTTAGTGTGTTGAGAAAAGTAAATGCCAATCTCGCTCCAGTGAATGAACCAGGGCCAGCAGCATAAGCAGAGCAGTCTAATTTTTTAAAATCAAAATTTTCTATTTTATGAAGAGTATCAATTTTTTCTGACCAATCGTTTGTTTGAAATTCAAAGCAATACGCATTATTTTCATAATTTAATGCAATAAAGTGTTCGTTTTTAGTTAAATCTACTGAAAGAATGTTCACGAGGAAAATATATGATCTATAGCTTTTGCAACCTCCTCTACTGGAAGCGAGCCATCTATTTCAAAAAAATTGTTTGATTCTTTTCTATAAAAATCTAACAGTGGAAATGTTTCCTTATAGTAAACTTCTAACCTTTTTTTTATGACTTCTGGCTTATCATCTTCTCTTTGAATTAAATCCTCTCCTGTGAGGTCATCTTTATTAAAATTTTTTGGTGGATTAAAGTCTATGTGATAAGACCTGCCGGATTTTAAGTGCATTCTTCTCCCAGACATGCGTTTAATTATTTCTTGCTCTTCAATATTTAAGAAAACTACAAAATCAATATCAATATTGGCTTTTTCAAGCGCTTTGGCTTGGTCAATATTTCTTGGGAATCCATCTAAAAGGAATCCATTGGAACAATCGTCTTCACTAATTCTATTGACCAATATTTCAATTATGATTTCATCTGGAACTAGCCTTCCAGACTGTAAATAGTTTTGTACTTTTGCTCCTAGATCTGAATTAGTATTGCCTATGTCTCTTAAAATTGCTCCTGTAGATATGCTAGGAATGCTGTAATTAACTTTAATAAGTTCAGCTTGTGTTCCCTTGCCTGCTCCCGGCATTCCCAAAAGGATAATCTTCATTTTTCTATAATTACCATAGAAAGTGTATATTTCTCATCATTTGTAACTGAAAGATGAGCTTTATAGTCACGAATTAAATCGCACTGGATTGATGGTTTTCCTGATTTGTTTTTTATAATTGAAATATCCCTTGGATAAATTTCTCTAAATCCAGTTCCCAAAGCTTTTACAAAAGATTCTTTAGATGAAAATGCTGAAGTTAAAAAATTAACTTTTTTAGTTTTATCAATGGAAGAGAAATTTTTTTTCTCGCTGTCTGAAAGAATCTTATTAATAAATCTATCCCCATATTTTTTAAGGATCTTTTCTACCCTTTTTTTTTCGATAAAATCAGTGCCGACACCTAAAATCATTTAAAAAAACCTCTGCTTTTAATATTAAGTTCCTCAAAATAATACTCAAACGACTTTCTGTTTATTGCTTTGAATGTTTTGAGATTAATAGGATTATATTCTTTTCTGGCTATTTCTTGTAAATCTTTGCCTAAAAAACCTTTTTCAGCACGTTTAAAACCGCTCTGAGGTGCAAATTCGTAGAAAGAATTTGATTCTATTGCATCTCCAGAACTATATTCATTTTCAAAATCAATTTGATATCCGATTTCTTTTAAAAATAAATATTCGAACTCTCGTAAAATTTCTTCTGTATTATCATTTTTTTTAAGTTTTTTAATAGAGCTGTGATATTGATTAAATATTATTAACTCCCTCTCATTTGGAGGTAAAAGGCTATAAATTAATTCATTGATGTAAAATGCAGAGTACAAATTTTTCTTTACTTTAAAGTCATCATACGTTTCAAGAGAATCGGAAAAGAATAAACTCTTTAAATTACTTTTTCCTCCAAAACCAATATTCATCAAACGAAATGGCTCAAGGTTTCCAGAAAATTTTGATTTTTTTCCTTTTGCTCCTTTAGCTATTGCCGAGACATTTCCATATTCTTTTGTAAAAAAAGAAACTATCAGACTAGTCTCTTTATACGGACGTGTATGAATAATAAATGCATCAGTTTCAAACCTCATATCCTATTTTTAATTCCTAAACCATCCAAAATTTTTGAATTATCTGTCCAATTTTTTTGGACTTTGCACCAAAGTTCTAGATAGACTTTCTTCCCGAAATAATTCTCTAGTTCTTTTCTTGCAGCAGTGCTGATACTTTTAATTTTTTCACCTTTTTTTCCAATGACAATTGTTTTTTGGGAATTCTTAGCCACAATTATTGAACCAATTAGTTTCACCAAATCTTTTTGATCATCTATCTCATCAACTATTACAGCTGACTCGTAGGGAAGCTCATCACCAAGAAGTCTAATAACCTTTTCTCTAATTATTTCTGAAATTTCAAATGCTTTTGATTGAAAATTAAAACCCTCATCTGGAAACAAAAAATCTCCCTCAGGTAAATAATTCTTTATTTCTTTAAGAAGAATTTCTACTCCATTATTTTTTGTTGCTGAAACAGGGACTATTGCGTCAAATTGCATTTCTTCGTTCAATTTTTCCGTAAAAGGAAATAAATCTTTTTTATTCTTCACCAAATCTATCTTGTTAATTACTAATATCTTTTTTGAATTTACGTTTTCTATTATTTCAAAAGCTTTTTTATCTGTTTTATCAAATTTTGTTCCTGCAACAACAGCAATCACCAAATCTATATTTTCTAGGGCTTCCTTTGGTCTTTTACTTAATTCTTTATTCAATCTTTTTTTATTTTGTTTATGCAAGCCTGGAGTATCAATAAAAACCATTTGAGTGTCATTTATCGTGATCATAGAAAAAATATTTGACCTGGTAGTTTGTGGTTTTTTTGAAGTGATCGTTACTTTTTTTCCTGATAATGAGTTGAGTATCGTTGATTTCCCAACGTTAGTTTTGCCAATAATAGCTATGTAACCACTTCTTTTCATTTGGAAATAATACCCAAAAAAAATTTATATCAAAAATTAATTTAACTCTTCAAACTTTAATTTAGGTATGTCTGACCAACTTTCCCAAGTTAACCAGATATAATCTGCTCTGCCCCAAATACTTTTTCCAGAAACAAATCCCCATGCTCTGCTGTCACTTGAATTATCTCGATTATCTCCAACAACAAAAAAACTTCCTTCGGGAACAACCCATTCAGAGTTTCTTGAAAAATTTGAATTTGACTTTCTTATAAGGTAATTGGTAGAGCCGTTACTTTCATTAAAAATGTTTGCGCCATCAAAGTCCTTTGAAATATTTTCTTGTTGATACAGAAGACCGTTGATATAAATTTTTTTATTTACATATTTTACAGTATCGCCCCCTTTTGCTATTACTCTTTTTACAAAGGGTGTATTAGGTTTATGTGGTGGAAAAAAAACAACAATTTCTCCTATTTCAGGATCTTTATGGAATACCTTAGATCTGTTTGTAAAGGGAACTTCGTAACCATAAGCAAAACGGTTTACAAGAACAAAATCTCCAACATTAAGATTGGGACGCATTGACTGACTTGGAATTTGATAAGGCTCATAGAAATATCCCCTTATGAAAAAAATGAGAAAGATATTGATAAACCAGCCTCTTGTTTCTTTAATTACTTCTTTATTGCCGAAATAAATAGATACTGAAAATAATACTGCTGAAAATAACGCATAAAATGCCAATAAGTCTCCAATATTCCATTGCTTTATGAAAATTATTGCAATTACAAAAATAGATGCTACTAGTGCTAAATTTTGAAAAATCCGATTAAGATTTTTGCTGAATGTGCCATTGAGCTTTGAAACAACCCAATGAATTGAAATCCCACATACAACTCCATTAAATAATATAAAAAAGAATATGTTGGATATTGGTTCAAATATGCTAAAAATACTGCCCATTTTTATTTTTTGTCTGATGAAAGAAAGCTTAGAAATGCTTCTTGTGGAAGTGCAACTTTACCAATATGCTTCATTTTTTTCTTTCCTGCTTTTTGTTTTTCCAACAATTTCTTTTTTCTGGTGACATCACCACCATAAAGCTTAGCAGTTACATTTTTTCTAAATGCTTTTACACTTTCTCTGGCTATAATCTTACTACCTTGCATTATCTGTATTGGAATTTCAAACATTTGTCTTGGAATAACTTCTCTTAATCTTTTCGCTATATCTCTGCCTTTTCTTTGCGAATCATTTTTATGAAGAATTGAAGAAAGAGAGTCAACCTTTACACCATTTACAGCAACATCAATTTTTACTAGCTCTGATTTTTCATATCTATCGAATGAAAAATCTACAGATGCATAACCTTGGCTTTTGGATTTAAGCAAATCAAAAAAATCCATAACTATTTCAGACAAGGGAAGATCAAAAATTATTGAAACCTGCCCACCTAGATATTGTAAATTTTTTTGTACCCCTCTTTTAGAAATTGCTAGTTCTATGATATCGCCAACATATTTATCAGGGCATAAGATTGTTGTCTTAATTATAGGCTCCCTAATTTCAGAAATTTCATTAGGAGTAGGAAGTTCAGAAGGTGAATTAACTTCCATTTCTTCACCATTTGTTTTTAGAATTTCATACGACACACTTGGTGCTGTTGTTATAAGCTCTAAAGAGTATTCTCTCTCTAATCGCTCCTTAATTACTTCCATGTGAAGACTTCCTAGAAAACCACATCGAAAGCCACTTCCTAATACATCTGAACTTTCTGGCTCAAATGTCAAAGCTGCGTCATTAAGGTTTAGTTTTTGAAGAGCCTCTCTAAAGGACTGATATTCATTTGAGTCAACTGGGTAAAATGAGGCGTATACTTGTGGTTTAGCTTCTTCAAAACCGTCTAATGCATGAGTTTCTGGAAATTTGGATAATACTAACGTATCCCCTACTGGTACTGATTTAAGATCTTTTACATTTGCAATTAAAAAACCAACCTCTCCCTCTGACAAATAATTGGTTTGTTCCTCTTTTGGTGTAAATTTACCAAGACTTTCAGCAGTAAAGGTTTGCCCGGTAGATTTAACTATAAATTTGTCTCCTTTATTTACCTTTCCACTAAATATACGGATTAAAGATACAACACCTAAGTAGTTGTCATACCATGAGTCAATAATCAAGGCCTGTAAATTTTCCTCATTTAAAACATTTGGCTCAGGAATTTCTTCAACTATCTGTTGAAGTAATTCTTCAAGACCAGTTCCATCTTTCGCACTCACAGATAATGCTTCAGATGCATCGATTCCTATTATCTCTTCAATTTCTTTTTTTACCTGTTCTGGATCAGATTGAGGCAGATCAATTTTATTTATTACTGGTATTACTTTTAAACCTAAATCGATTGCTTTATAACAAGTTGATAAAGTTTGCGCCTCAACCCCCTGCGACCCGTCAACGACAAGCAGTGCTCCTTCGCATGCTGCAAGCGATCTAGAAACTTCATATGAAAAATCAACATGTCCTGGTGTATCAATAAGATTTAGTTCATAAATCTGACCTCTAAACTCATATTTCAAAGAAACTGATTGTGCCTTAATTGTAATACCTCTTTCTCTTTCAAGTTCTAGCGTATCCAACACTTGTGATTTCATCTCTCTTTTTGAAAGACCGCCACAAAGTTCAATTATTCTGTCTGAAAGAGTAGATTTCCCATGATCAATATGGGCGATGATTGAAAAATTTCTTATATTACTCAACTGTCAAGGAAACAATAATGTTTGAGCTATTTCTTACTCCAAACACCGCTATTTTGTCACCTTTAGAAAATGATTCAAGTGCAGCACTAAAATCGCTTATTTTTGATATTTTAAAAGTTTTACCTTTATATTTAATTTGAGTAATTACATCTCCCCTAAATAATTGTCCATATGCAGGAGAATTAAAATACACTTGTAAGACTCTGACACCATTTTCTGGCATTTCAATGTCTGCTTGATCTTTATCTAACTCTCCAAGACGAATCCCAAGTGGATATGTAGGTTTTTGAGGTGATTCTTCTTCAATCTGCTCAACTTCATCAACTGGCAGCTCGCCAACTCTTACATTGATGTTCCTATATTTTCCATCTCTAAAAATTTTTGCTCTTACTGAGGATCCTGGTTGAGTTCTTCCAATTGTGTGCTGTAAATCTTTGAAATAGACTATTTCTTTTCTATCTATTTCTACAATTACATCTCCAGGCCTTATTCCTGCCTTTTCAGCAGCTTCACCCTCTAAAACAAAACTTACAAGAGCGCCAATTGGTTTATCCATTCCTAATGCTTCAGCAAGATCACTTGAAACCTCTTGTCCTTGCACCCCTAAATATCCTCTCGAAACCTTTCCCTTTGCTTTAAGTTGTTCCACAACCTCTAAAGCAACATTAATTGGTATGGCAAAAGCAAGGCCTTCATTGCCTCCAGACCTTGAATATATTTGCGAATTAATACCTATTACTTCGCCATCAAGATTGAATAACGGGCCTCCTGAATTTCCTCTGTTGACAGCAGCATCAGTTTGGAAATAAGGAACATAGTCTCCAATTCCTGCTCTTGAAGAGATACCTCTATTAGTAGAACTAATTATTCCAAATGTAGCTGAAAAATCGTAGTTATAAGGAGAGCCAATAGCAATTACACCATCTCCCTGCTCAACATTATCCGAATTACCAATTAAAACTGGAGAACTATTATTTATCGATATTTTTAATAGTGCTATATCACTTAATTCATCGGTTCCAATGATCTCTGCTGTAAATTCCCTTCTATCAAGAAATCTTACTATAACCTCATCTGCATCTTGAACAACATGAAAATTTGTTATTAAAAACCCATCATTGTCTATTAGAAACCCTGATCCCGAACTAGTAGCTTCTCTAGGTTGCCTCCTGGGTTCTTCAAATTCAGGAAGCGGGAAACCAAACTCTCTAAAAATATCGTTAGGAAATGAGCCCATTGAGCTTCGGTTTGAGTAAACTTTTCTAGTTGCTTGAATATTCACTACTGAGTTTGATTGTTTTTTAACAAGTTCAGAAAAATCAAGACGATCTGAAAAAACACATATCGATAGAAGTGATGCAAGAAGCAAAAATATCTTTTTCATTTTAATTTATCTGAATAGAGTTAAGGATTTTCTTTCCAGAATCAATATCTATGTCACCAAAAACTGCAATGCTATGAGCTCTATTGTTGTGTATGTAAGTTTTCTTCAATAGAACAAAGTTTTCTCTTTTGTATTCACCGTCTGGCAAAGATGAATTTCTAGGGAGGTTTATAAAAATTGAAAATTCTTTTCTTTTTGCTGAGTTGATGAATCTATTTTTTGATGAAGGATCACTTTTAAACCCACTGGGCACCCAATTTGGAGAATAGCTTACAGGCATCGTAATTTCTGCAGCACCTCCCTGTGTAGGGCTATAGTGTCTTGATGCAAACCTCAAAATTTCATTGTTCTGCAAATTTTCCAAAGTACGTTTTGCTTCTATGGATTTTGTTGCTTTGACAATGAGTGCTGATGCTTCATCATACCCCTCTTGATTAATAGCTCTGTCAACAACTGTGTAACTTAAAAATACACCTAGGAAAAAAACAGACAAGGGCAGAACAATTCTTTGATTCAGGTAAGAAATAATTGATGAAATAGATAAATTTTTGATGTTTTTTTTAATACTGGTATTTGTAAGTTCTTTTGAAGCCAAGCTTAAATCAAACAACTTAAAATAAGCATCTTTCAAATTTGGATTTTTATCCATCTCACGAAGAAGCTCCTTAATTTCATTAATTTCAAGCTCACCATCAATAAATGAGGAAATTTTCATTAATTGGTAATCATTTATTACTTGACTCATATTTTTATGTTCTCCATTAAAAACTTTCTTGCCCTGAAGATTCTTGATCTAACTGTCCCTACTGGAACATTTGTAATTAATGCTATTTCATCATAATTTTTATCATCAATTTCACATAAGACATAGGCAGTCCTCTGCTCTTCTGGAATTTGCTTTAAAAGCTGTTGAACTTGTTGAGATAACTCTTTTGTTTCAAAGTCTTCGATTATATTCTCGTTAGAATTTAGTGTACTTTCAAAACCCTCATCAATTTGAACTTCTTTCGAGGAATTAATTTTCGTAATAGCAAGATTAAACCCTATTCTATAGAGCCAAGTGTAAAAATTTGAATTTCCTTTAAATGTCTCGATCTTTTCCCATGCACGAATAAAAGACTGCTGAACAATGTCCTCGGTTTCATGAAAGTTTCTAAGAATTTTAAAAAGAGAATTGTGTAGCCTACTTTTAAAAGTTGAAAACAGGATTTCAAAAGCCGCAGAATCCCCTTCTCTAGAAAGCTGGACTAAATTATCAACATTATTTTTTTTCATATAAAACTTTGATTGTAATTTACCTAAAAAGTTCAATCATTGATCATTTTTTTAAGATTTGGATATTTTAGTTCAAACTCATTTTTTTTTACAAAAAAGAGGTCAAAAATTTTTTGATCATCTAATTCTATTAATTCACTGAGTTCATTTTTTTGTTCAATATTTAAATGTTCATATGACGAGAGAAACTTCTTTATAATTTCAGTAGTTTCCTTCATGCCTCTTCTTGATTTAAAATTTAGTTTTTTGAACAACATGTCTTCCATAACTGAAAAGTACTATCAACTCAGAGATTATAGCCTTATGACTGTAAAAGGAGAAAGGTCTTATGAGTTTAT
>ENA-OSEY01000068-OSEY01000068.1-marine-metagenome-genome-assembly--contig:-NODE-68-length-68518-cov-10.829415_pt1 | contig 68518 bp, 71 predicted proteins | sample MGYA00248465_ERZ534230 | MGnify/ENA primary metagenome ERZ534230 (study PRJEB26409, sample SAMN06344110) | marine metagenome | isolation source: Sea water from surface | place: Atlantic Ocean:Southern... | reverse complement strand
AGGTATTTTCTTATTATCATCGGACAGTGGTGCAAAACCAGGTGAAAAAATTAAATGAAACAAGAAATTGATATTTTAGTTGTAGGGGCTGGTCCTGTTGGTCTATTTACCGTCTTTGAAGCTGGTTTATTAGGAATGAAGTGTCATCTCATTGATAACCTAGATAAAGTTGGTGGTCAATGTGCGGAACTATATCCTGAAAAACCAATTTATGATATTCCAGGAGTTCCTTTTCAGACTGCACAAGAACATGTTGATGCTTTAATCGAACAAATTAAACCTTTTGAATATGGAGTAAGTTTAAGTGAGAGAGTTGAATCAATAAAAGAAATTCAAGCTAATGGTGATGAAATTAATTCATGGGAAGTAATAACTTCTGAAGGTAATGAGTTTATAACAAAAAATATTTTTATTGCAGCCGGTGCCGGTTCATTTGAACCTCGAAGACCACCAAATATTGAAGAACCAGATCAATATATAGATCAAGGAGTATCTTATTCTGTTACATCAATAGATAGATTTAAAAATAAAAATGTATTTGTTTTTGGAGGTGGAGATTCTGCACTTGATTGGACAGTTGAATTAGCTCCGATTGCGAAAAGCTTATCATTGGTTCATCGAAGAGATGCTTTTAGAGGTGCTCAACATACTGAAGCACTAATGCGTGAACTGGTATTAAAAGGTGATGTTAACCTCATGACTCCATATCAAATAAATTCAATTATTGGTAATGAAAAAGTAGAAGCAATAGAGCTTAAGAATTTTGATACAAAAGAAATAATTCAAAAAGAGGCAGATGAGTTAATTTTTTTATTTGGACTTAACAAAAAATTAGGTCCAATTTTAGATTGGGAGCTCGAATTAGCCAATAAAAAAATTGCAGTAAATACAGAAAATTTTCAAACTAATAAGCCTGGAATCTTTGCTGTAGGTGATATAAATGACTATCCAGGAAAATTAGATCTTATATTATGTGGGTTTCATGAAACAACTCTGGCAGTCCAAGAAGCTTTCCGAAGAATAAATCCTGGAGAAAGAGTTCCGTTTGGTTATACAACATCAAATACCAAGCTTCAAAGAAAACTTGGTGTGGCCGACTAAAATCATAATAAATTTTCTTGAATAAATTTTAATGGGTGAAGATTATTTTTTTTTGAATTAATAATAATGTTGCAAGCATTTTCAGCGATTCTTAATAAATCTTTTGAAATCTCGTTATCAGTTTTGTTCAGGTAATTTTGTGTAAGGCCAATTACTCCACCAGAATTTATTAGAAAATCAGGTACATATAAAATATTTTTTTTGAATAATAAGTCTGCCACATCGTTACTAGCTAATTGATTATTAGCGCCTCCAATAATTGCTTTAACATTGATATGTTCTGCAAAATGTCTATCAATTGTTCCCCCGACAGCACATGGTGAAAAAATAGTGCAATCTTCATTAAAAATATCTTTTACGTTTATGAATTTATTTTTTTTAAAGCTACTTGTAACCTTTTTGTCACTATCATTAATAAGAACTTTTGAATTTGAATTTGTTAAATGGTTAGCAAGATTTGAGCCAACGCTTCCATAACCTTGTATTAAGGTCGTTATATCATTCAATTTCAAATCTAAAATTTTTTTGGAAACTAAATTAATAACGTTAAAGATTCCTTTAGCGGTATATGGGCCTGGATCAACATCACACAGTACATATTCAGAATTTTTATTGATTAATTTAATATCATCCAGTGAAATCCCAATATCTTGAGCAGTTAAATATGTGCCACCAAGTTTATTTAGAAATTTTGAATATTCATGAAGAATTTGTTTCTTGTCAGATATATTATTTGATTTAATAATTACTGATTTTCCACCACCAAAAGGAACTCCACATAATTTATTTTTTAGGGACATTGCCTTTGAGAGTCTTAAAACATCATTTAAAGCAGCTTCAAAGCTTGTATACTCTTTATATCTACATCCACCAATCGCTTGCTCGTTAACAGTTGAATGAATTGCAATCAACGCAGTGAAACCAAATCTTTCGCTTTTGCATACATATATGTGTTCATGCTCAAATAAATTATTATCCCTAACGTATAAACCGTTATATGAAATATTAGTTATTTCTTGAATTATCATTAGTAAGATCACTATTATATATATTCCATGTTAAAAAAAAGAATTAGAAAATTTTTGCCAGTTGTTATTGACCTAGAGACTGGAGGTCTTGATTATCAAAAGAATCCGTTACTAGAGGCTGCAATTCAGCTGTTAGATTTTGATGATAATCATTTTATTCTGGGTGAACTGACCAGATTTCATATTGAACCAGCAGATGGTTTAGAAATTGATCCTGAATCATTAGAATTTACTAAAATTGATCTTGAACATCCATTGAGACAAGCAGTACATGAAAAGGAGGCTTTAAGTCAAATTAAAAAGATATTTGACTCACAAAGAAGCCTATACGAATGCTCAAGAACAATACTTGTAGCACACAATGCACACTTTGATCACAATTTTCTTGCACAGGCATTTAGAAGAAATGGATACTCAAATCTTCCATTTCATCCTTTTTCAGTAATTGATACTGTGTCATTGGGTGCTTTATATACTGGTCAAACTGTTCTAGCAAAAATATGCAAAGAGCTAAATATTGAATATGATAATGAGCTTGCACACTCAGCTGCTTATGACGCTGAAATAACAGCAAAAGTATTTTGTAAGATATTTAATAATTTTGAATTAAATAGTTAGTGTGTTATGTGGTTCTTTGCATGCAACATTAATGCTTTGAAATTTCTTTTCGTCAAATTCATTTATTTTTAATAGATAACTAATAAGGCCTTTTGTTTTAGTTGGTTTTGTACCAGTGGGAATTAGATATTTAATATTATTAGAATCAATTATCTTGGCTGTTTTACTTAAATTCATAGAAACTTCAACAAGACCAAAAACTTTTACTTGATCAATTGTTGTAATCAGTGCGTCTAATTCGTAATCTGAAATAAAGTTTTCGTTCATTGTATGAGGTTCATGATAAATACATGAAAAATCATTCTTTAAATAATAAGCAAAACTAGTAGTATGGTAAGGTTTTCCAGCAGCTCTGATTTCTAGAGTTAGATCATCGATTTTGTATGTATCTCCAGGCTTAACAACGTAACAGTTTTCAAAGCCTTCATTAATAAGCACTTTACTTGCCTCATGCGTAGTATAAATTTTGATATTTTTAGAAAATTTATTAATTGAACGAATATCTAAATGATCTGAAAAATGAGCTGTAATAATTAAATAATTTACTTGATCAATTAAATTATTCTCAACAAGATAATGATTACAATCTGTGGTTCTACTTAGCAACCATTCAGCACCAGGGAAGATTTGTTTACTTGTAAGCCATGGATCAACTGCAATAAGATTGTTTTCAGTCTTATATATCCATGATTGGTAATCATCGCCTCTTATAACTAACATTTAGATATATTCTCACAAATAAGAATGATTGTCATAGTAAGAATGATTATCAATAAATAAATACCTTAAATCAATGCTTTACATAATTATATTATTAGTTACAATTATTCAACTAGGAGATAATAATATGGAAGATATTAACCCAAAAGAAGTATGCGATATCCTTAATGAAATTATGGAGTATGAATTAGCTGGTGTGGTGAGATATACACATTCATCTTTAATGATTACAGGTCCAAACAGAATACCAATAGTAGAATTTCTTAAGGAACAGGCTAGAGAATCTCTTTTACATGCACAACAAGCTGGAGAGTTGATAGTAGGTTTAGATGGTCACCCAAGTCAAAAAATTGCAAAAATTGAAGAAACAAATCGTCATTCAGTCAAAGACATACTTCTTGAGGCAACTCAGCATGAACAGCATGCTTTAAGCCTTTATAAAAAATTATTATCAAATGTTGAAAATAGATCTATTTATTTAGAAGAGTACTCAAGAACTTTAATAAGTGAAGAAGAACAGCATTCTCTTGAGCTCAAAGCAATGTTGAAAGATTTTAGTTAATTTTCTATGGATGAATCAATCGGTCGTTTGATCGATGAGCTTCTTCAGTTCACCATTAGAATGCATTTGGGTAACGATATCACAACCTCCAACTAGCTCACCATTAACAAATAATTGAGGAAATGTTGGCCATTCTGAGACGTCTGGAAGGCTGCTTCTAATTTCTGGATTCGAAAGTATATCAACATATGAGAATTCTGCTTCACATTCTATAAGTGCTTGCACTGTCTTTGCTGAGAATCCACACTGCGGCTCATATGGAGAACCTTTCATATATAACAAAATATCGTTTTCAGATATTTGTTCTTTAATTTTTTTAATAATATCCATAACCTTTTACTGCATTGATATACTTTAATATGGTAGCATCAAATCCATATTTCAAGGCATCAACTATTAAACTATGACCAATAGATACTTCATCAATTTCAGCACATTCTTTTAAAAACTTTAAGTTATCTAAATTTAAATCGTGTCCAGCATTAACTTTTAACTTAGCACTTTTTGCATCCTCAACTAATTTACTAATAGCTGATTGAATTGATATTAGTTGTTTTTTATTATTTTCTTCGACTGCTTTTGCTAATGGGCCTGTATAAATTTCAATAGAATTGATTATTGTTCCTTTAATATCATTTAATGCAGAAAAATTGTGATCAACAAAAATACTTACAAATTTTGTCTCTGTAGGTGTATGTTCTTCTATTAATGAAAAAAATTTACTGTTTAAGTATTTAGAATCCCAACCGTGATCTGAAGTAAGCTGATTGTTTTCATCTGGTACCAAAGTTACTTGAAACGGAGGATTTGATTTTATTATCTCTAAGAAGCCAGGATAGTCCTGTGTTTTTTGAGAAAATGGATTTCCTTCAATGTTTAATTCTTTAGAGTGTTTTTTGCAAATTTCTTTAAGTTTGAATACATCATCAGGGGTAGCATGTCTTAGATCAGGACGAGGATGTAAAGTTAGTCCATCAACACCAAGCTTAACTGCAGATAATGCAAAATTTTCAATGTTAGGTTGGTCTTGGCCGCGAGCGTTTCTTATTAATGCAATCTTGTTTAAGTTGATGCTTAGATTCACAGCTTAATATTATTATTTATCCTCTATCTTTAAAATCATCAATGTTTACAGTTAGGCTTTCAAGATTATCCGGAGAGGTTATCGAACCATCATCCCAAAAAGCTCTACCTGAAATAATCTTACCCTCATCATTGACTATGAAATGATCGACAATACTAATATCCATTCCAGAGTTATCATTATCATTACGAACTTGCATTGTTGCTTTTAAAATTCCCTCATTTGCACAGACAACAAATTCTTCATTAACAGGAGTAATGTTCATTCCATTAGAATGGCCAAAATCCCAAAAAGCAGATATTGAATCAATGCCTTTGCAAGGTTCTGCACCAACAGGATCCTCAAATATCGCTGCTTCGTCCCACAAAGATAAAAATAGCTCTTTATCATTATTTTTATAAGCAGTTACATACCCTTCCATTACTTTCATTACAGCTTCTTTCATTTTTTCTCCAGTTTTATTCCGTGCTCTTTTAGATGCACTTTAGTAAATTTTTGATCTTTTGCGATCGGCACTATAGATTCACTTATTCTATCGTACTCGGAAAATTGTATTAACCATTTAGAATCTTGGTAAACATACTTGTCTTTATATAATGCTGTTCCTTGAGTGATTATATTTTCGTTAAAGTTATAGAATATATCGTGCAAATACCATAAACCTTCAGCATTCTTACTATCTATAATTTCTATTTCCGGATGATGTCCGGTATGCATTGCACATGTTTGGTCATGAAAAGAATATTTCATGGAAGTAATAATTTCATCCCTTCCAGATGCCTGCCATCTGTAAGTACCTCCTCTATAATCAACAGTAATATCATCAGTGAAAATTGTTGACAATAATTCATAATCTGCCATGTCTATAGCTCTAAAGTATTTGTGCTTTAGATTTCTAATCTCTTCAATCGCTAATAATCTATTTATTGCTTCCATCTTATCTTAAGTAAGCTTGCCCCCCATCAATCATAATTGTTGTTCCAGTAATATAACCCATTCCGTCTGAAATTAAGTGACATACTGCATTTCCAATATCTTTTTCACAGTCACCAACTTTTTTTAAAGGTATGGTTTCAATGAATGCACTTGATTCTTCAGGATTATTTTCTACCCACCAATCCATTCCTACAGAATTTCCAAGTGGCATAATTGAATTTACTCTAATATTATCTTTTCCCCACTCAACAGCAGCAGCTCTTGTTATGGATCTAATTGCTTCTTTAACTGCAGCATACATACCATATCCCTGCGAATCAGGTCTTAAGCCAGCAGAACTTGCCAAGTTTACAATATTACCGCCATTCTCCAAAAATCTATGAAACTTTCTCATCAATCGAAAAGTTGCTAATGGTCCAGACTCCCAACCTGACACAAAATCTTCTTCACTAATTTCAAGAACACTACCTAAAGGTACTTCTTGTGCATTATTAATGAGAACATTGATAGTGGTAAATTCTGAAATTATTTGCTCAATTGCCAAATCAATTGATTCTTCATGTTTCACATCGCACTCGACCGCAATAGTAGTGAAACCCTCTTTATTAAGTTTCTTTGATGCTTTATTAACCTTATCAAATGTTCTACCAAGTAATGCAACTTTAGCTCCATGTTTTGCAAGAGCAGTAGCTATCCCAAGCCCAACTCCTTGACCAGCTCCAGTAATGACGGCAGTCTTGGATGACAAATCTATCAAAAATTTGCTCCAGTAATATCTTTTGCAGCAAGATAACCAAATGTCATTGCAGGTCCAAGAGTTGAACCAGGTCCTGGATATTTAGGTAATAAAGCTGTGGTGCAATTTCCACATGCATATAAACCACTAATGGGATTTTTACTTGTATCAAGAACGCGTGCATTGGAATCTATAACCAATCCGCCTGCGGTACCCATTTCACCAGGATATAAAACCATACAATAAAACGGTCCTTTTTCTAGGGGTGCAAGGCATGGATTAGGCTCAACTGACGGATCGCCGTAATATCTATCATATGCTGTGTCGCCTCTTTGGAAATCAAGATCATTACCAGTTTTACTAAACTCATTTACTTTTTGTTGAGTCTTCAATAGCCCATTGGCATTTAAACCAACTTTCTCAGCTAATTCTTCAAGTGTATCGGCTTTTGTTAAAAATGATGGATCCCACCATTCTTTTGGTACTCTTGAATCAGGCTGCATTGAGGCTTGAAGAAGAGGACCACATGGTCTATTTTTCCTAAAATCACTATCAAAGATCATATAACACGGTGCACAAGGATTACCATTAGCATATTCCTTAAACATATCGTTTACAAAGCTTACGTAGTTTTGTGATTCGTTTGAAAAACGCTCTCCATTCTTGTTAACTGTATAGTTTCCTGGCATTGACTTATCGACCATTGATAACCACCCTTTATCTTGACCAGGAACTTTCATGGTAGTTGACCACCAACCAGTATCCATTTGATGAGTAGCCGCATTAAGGCGTAAACCTTCATTAAGTGCATCACCAGTATTATGGACATTTGCAGCGCTCCACTCTGCATTTGTAGGTTGTGGTAAATATCGCTCTCTAAGTTCTTGGTTTTTTTCAAAACCACCAGATGCTAATATCACTCCCTTATTTGCTTTTATATTGAGTGTCTTTTCTCCTTGTGATGCCTTAATACCAATTACCCTCCCGTCTGCAAATATGATCTCTGACATCGAAGTATTTCTCCAAATTGGTATATCTCTGTCCTTGCAGGAAAGTATTAATCTTGCAATACCAGCATTTCCCATTGTTAATCTTCGATCTTTCCAACCAAAAAATAATCTCATGGGTAAATCGAATATATACTTAACAAATAGTTTGGCAAACAAAGTTTTCCATCCTGGTAGAGCGCCAAGTAATAGTTGACCCTCTACTTGGGTAAAGTTCATTCTAATTGGGCCCATTGTAAAAGCAGTTTGAGGATGTTGATCTCTTAAAAAATTCAAATCATCTCCTAAATCAGTCCCAGGAATTGGTTCAGGTTCCATTGATCTATTTCCCTCTTTACCACCAGGGTTATCTGGGAAATAATCTGGATAGTGAGCTAAGTTTCTATACTTTACCCTTGAATTTTCGTGAAGATAATCGATCATTTTTGGACCATGTTCTAAATATGTCTCAATCAGATCATCTTCAATCATGCCATCGGGAGAAACACTGTTGATGTATGCTTTAGCATCATCATAAGAATCATCAACATTCTCTGCAACTGCATACCTATTATTGGGTATCCAAACTCCTCCTCCAGATGTAGCACTTGTGCCACCATATTGATTTGATTTCTCAATAACAAGAACACTTGCACCACCATCTCTTGCGCAAATAGCTGATGTCAAACCACCATTACCAGTACCAATGACAACAACATCAAATTCATGATCAAAATTAAAATTTTCCATAATAATTCTCTACCTTTGATTTATAATACAATCCTAAACATTATTTTATATTATGAAAACTGAAATAGCTGAGAAATTAGGAATTGAATACCCAATATTTGCATTCACACATTGCAGAGATGTTGTTGTTGCAGTAAGCAAAGCAGGCGGCATTGGCGTTTTAGGTGCTGTTGGATACTCACCTGAGCAATTAAAAGAAGAGCTTGATTGGATAGATGCACATATTGGTGATTATCCCTATGGAGTGGATACAGTAATTCCACAGAAATATGAAGGCATGGATAATAAAGATCCTGAAGAATTACTAGAGCAACTTCAAAAGCTTGTTCCTGAAGAACATAAAAGTTTCGCTCAAAAATTGTTAAATGATCATGGGGTTCCTGAGGCAGATACATCAAACGGACCAGAAGGAGGGCTCCTTGGATGGACTGAGGCAACTGCTGGACCGCAAATTGAAGAAGCATTAAAAAGAAAAAATGTAAAACTTATTGCTAATGCACTTGGAACACCGCCAGCAGATATTGTAAAAAAGATTCAAGACAAAGGGATTTTGGTTGGTGCATTGTGTGGAAAGATTAAACAAGCTAAAGCTCATAAGGAGGCTGGGCTAGATTTTATTATTGCACAAGGTGGTGAAGGTGGTGGCCACACTGGTGAAATAGGCAGTATAGTTTTATGGCCTCAAATTATTGATGCAGTCGGTGATATGCCTGTTTTAGCTGCAGGTGGTATTGGGAATGGCAGACAAATGGCTGCTGCTATGGCAATGGGAGCACAAGGTATTTGGGCTGGTTCATTGTGGTTGACTGTAGAAGAATCTCACTCACAGCCTGCACAACGAGAATCTTACTTAAATGCGACAAGCGAAGATACAATTCGGAGTCGTGCATGGACTGGTAAACCTGCAAGAATGTTAAAAAATAAATGGACTGAGGCCTGGGAAAGTGATGATACTCCTGATCCATTGCCTATGCCTTTGCAGGGAATGGTAACTTTTGATGCGATTAGAAGAACTGCAATGTATGCAGATAAGGGTGAAGCACAGGCAGTTTCTTTTAATGCAGCTGGACAAGTAATAGGTCAAATTAATGAAGTTGAGTCGGCAAAAAATGTTGTTTTCAAGTTAGTTAGTGAATATGTAGATACACTTGAGAAAATGAATGCATCAATGCCTCAAATCGACTAATTAGTCATTGCGATCGAATAGTCATTCACTAAGTGTATGAATGACTTTACACCATTGATCAAAGCATCATCGTCTACATAAAAGTATGGTGAGTGATTTGAAAAATCACTTTCCTTATCTTTAGGATTAACACCTAAATAAAAAAATAAACCAGGTACTTGTTGAGCAAAAAATGAAAAGTCCTCTGCTCCGGTCCTTGGCAATGTCCATTCAATAAATTGTCCATTAGATGCTCGACTTAATGATGGCATCATCATTTTAGCAAGATCAATATCATTTACTGTCACTGGATAACCGCCATATACTCTGAATTTAACATCGGCTTCAGCATTATGAGCTTCCGCAACATTTGTAGCAATCTTTGTAATTTCATCATAGATTCTTTTTCGGTAATCTTCGTCAAAAGTTCTTATGGTGCCTTCTAGCATTACCTCTTCTGGAATAATATTGTTTCGCGTACCTCCCCTAATAATCCCAACTGAAATTACAGCTTGGCTCTCAAGTATATTTAATCTTCTGCTAACTATAGTTTGTAATGTTGATCCTATATCATAAGCAGCAGTAATCGGATCGACACCTGACCATGGTCTAGATCCATGAGTTTGTTTACCTTTCACAATTATTCTGAATGCTTCAGCAGAAGCCATGGCTGGACCTGGCTTCAGTGCAATCCATCCATGCTTTGCATTTGTTACATGCATTCCAAAAATAGCATCTGGCTTTTCTTCTTTAAAAATTCCCTCTTTAAGCATTAATTCTGCACCACCCTCTTCACCCTCAGGAGCTCCCTCTTCAGCAGGCTGAAAAATTAACATAATATCTCCACGAAGCTTATCTTTATTATTTGTTAAAAATTTAGCTACGCCTAGTAAAACTGCCATGTGTGCGTCATGACCACACGCATGCATTACTCCAACATCTTGACCTTGATATACAGTTCTGACTTTCGATGAAAATGGTAAATTAAGTTTTTCTTCCACAGGCAATGCATCCATATCAGCTCGCAAAGCCATTAAAGGACCTTCTTTTTGACCTCTGATCATCGCTATTAAGCCTGTATGTGCTATTCCAGTTTCTACATTTAATCCCATATCTTCTAATTTTGATTTAATATACTTTGCAGTTTCAAACTCTCTGTTTGATAGTTCTGGATATTCATGAAAGTGGTGCCTCCATTCAATCACATTTGTCATCACCTCTTGAATGTCACTTTCAATTAAATCAACAAGTTCCTTTGCATTTAGATGCAAGCAACTAAGCAAAATTGAGAAAAATAAAAAATTCAGTTTCATTTTGTTTTAGAAAAATTAAATAATAAGGGTGGCGTATTTTTGCAATAATCTGAAAATCCATCTCTTTTTTCAGCAGATCTTTTATCCATCATTGGAATAGATGCCCTTGCTATTAAAATGTACATTACAATCGTGCCTCCAATTAACCAAATATTGCTCAAAGTGCTTCCAAGAGCAAAAATTAACCCACCAGACCAAAAGAGAATTTCACCTAAATAATTAGGATGTCTAGAATAAAACCAAAGGCCTTTGTCCATGACCTTATTAGCATTATTTGGATCTTGTCTAAACTTATACATTTGTTGATCTGAAACAATTTGTAAAATAACTGCACTTATGATTATTAAGGTTGCAAATAAATCAAAAATGCCTACACCATTGCTAGGGTAATAAAGCACAAAACAAAATGGAACTGTTGTTAAATAAACACAAACTGTAGGTATTAGATGTATTTGAAAAAAATCTACTGATGCAAATTCAAATTTTGAAGATGTTCTTCCTTTCATCATTACATACCTCCAATCTTCATGATTAAATCCATCCCATGATCTTATCCAATTATAAGTAAGTCTTATTGCCCACAACATTACACATGCGAACACTAAGACTGATCTTAGAAAATTTCCATCTGCATTAAAGTCTGTCCAAACAAGAATTAAAAGAAATGGTGGAATAACTGACCAATATGCGTCATACCAACTTGAATTACGAAATAAAACGCTACATAAATATATAAAAATTGTTGCAATGACATCTACAAAAAATAATCTTAGCCAAATATTAATTTCAAACATTAAATTCCAACTCATCATCATTAAGTAAAAACAGATGCAATATCCAATAAGAATTACTATTAAATCTCTAATTTTATTCATGTAAAGCTCCTCTCCTGATCAAAATGATTAATATCTTTTAACTTAAGTTTGAGTTTATCAAAATTAGCTTTAGTAGGTTCTTTCAAGAGATCATATTTAGTGTTACGTTCAATTAATTTCATGTTTTTGCTTTCAACGATATTTTTAATATAAATAAGATCTAACTCTTGACCATGTCTGGCACCAGCTGATCTTGTGATTGTTTCATTCATTAAAATGCCACCAACATCATTGATTCCTGAGTCTAGGAGATATGATAGACCTGCATAACCCATCTTCACCCAAGATCCTTGGATATTTTTAATTGATTCATTTAAATATATTCTAGATATTGAGTGTACAAGTACTGATTCTCGAAAACTTGGACCTGATCTTGATAATCCTCTTAAATACATTGGTGCTTCACTAGCAACATACGGTAATGGTACGAATTCAGTTATGCCGTTTGATTCTAACTGTAATGACTTTAGTTCATGCATATGTTTAGCGATGTCATAATAATTTTCAACATGTCCGAACATCATAGTCGAAGTAGTAGGTAGTCCAATTGAATGAGCTGCTTTAATTACGTTAAGCCATTCATTTGTATTAATCTTATCAGGACAAATTATTTCTCGAACATTATCATCAAGTATTTCAGCAGCAGTACCAGGCAAAGAATTCAAACCTGCCTCCTTAAGTTTTAACAAATACGATTTCACATCAGTATTAGCACAATTTGCTCCATGTGAAATTTCCAATGGAGAAAAAGCATGTATGTGAATAGTGTCTGATACTTCTCTAATTGATTTAACAATATCAATGTAAGTATTTTCATCAAATTTCGGATGAATGCCGCCTTGTAAACATACCTCATTCGCACCTCGACTTATTGCTTCAAGTACACGTCTCTGTATTTCATCTAGGGAGATATTGTAAGATTTACCTCTTAAGCTTTTTGCACCTGTACTCTTTGAAAAAGCACAAAAACTACAGCTATAAATACACATATTGGTGTAGTTAATATTTCTATTTGAAACATATGTAATTGTGTTACCGTTTAGTTTGCCTCTTAACTCATTTGCATATTTTCTTAGATAGTTAAAATCTCCATCTCTTGATTCAAATAAGTTTGCAAGAGAATTAATGCAATCTTTTTTTTCAATATTTTGAATTAGTTGTTTTATATTACTGATATTTTTTGGGTGCAGTAGGATCTGTGGTAAGTCTTCTGTTACTCCAGGTTGCCACTCATCTTCTTTTATATATCCAGAAGCATCGGTGAGATTAAGAAGTCTAGATTTAATATTTTTTGAAAAAAATAAAGAGCTATCTTGAAGAGCTTTTGCTGAAACTGTTGTTCTTTTCAATAAATGCTGATTAGTCTTGATACAAAATTTACTAATTTTTGATATTTCTGGCCATGGTGCTTCAGGGTTAACATGATCAATTGTTAACGGAGATATGCCACCTAAGTCATCAATGCCTGATTTCAGTAATTCAACAAGATTATTTGCATTTAAATTTGGTGGAACTTGTAGTGAGATTTTTGGATCGAGAATTTTTCTAGCCATGGAAATTGTCCAAAGAAGCTCGTCAAAATCTGGCTCATCAGAATTTTCCATTAACGTTTCTTTTTTGGCCTTAAAGTTTTGAATAATAACTTCTTGTATATTTCCAAATTCTTTAAAGATGTTATTAATTACTGTTAATGATTGAAGTCGTTCTTCTCTTGTTTCTCCAATGCCAATTAGAATGCCAGTTGTAAACGGTATTTTCTGTTGACCTGCACAAATAAGTGTCTGAATTCTAAAATTAGGATCTTTGTCAGGTGAGCCGTAATGAGGCATGCCTTTTTGACATAATCTTGCACTGTGACTCTCTAGCATCATGCCCATAGAACCAGAATAATTTTTTAATTTTTCAATCTCATTTATGTCCATTGTTCCAGGATTTAAATGAGGGATTAAACTAGTAGTATTTAATATTTCCTGAGACACGTTCTTTACATAATCTAATGTGCTTTCAAATCCTAGAGCATTTAGACTATCTCTTGCAGCTTTATATCTAAGCTCTGGCTTATCACCAAGAGTTATAAGTGCCTCGCGACAACCAAGTTCTTCACCTTTTTTTGCAATTTCAAGAGCTTCCTCTATTGCCATATAAGGAGAGTCAATTTTTCTTGGAACTTTAGCAAAAGTACAGTAATGACAAACATCTCTACATAAAAAAGTGAGTGGTAAAAAAACTTTAGGGGAAAAACTAATAATTTTTCCATAATGGGCGACCTTAATATCAAATGACTCTTTTAAAAGAGTATCAGTTAAAGGTATTTTTGATAGATTTTTTGCAAGCTCATGATCAACAAAATCATTGATATCAATCCTATCAAAGTTATGTTTCTTAATAATTTCTGACATTATGAAATAAGCTTATTTAATTTATCTAATGTTAACAAATTAAGATCATCTTCTGTATCTAAATCAAAAGAGATATTCTTTAAATCAACTTTAATGTAATCAGTTCCAATCTTTTCAAAATAACTACAAAATTTGTTGAGACTATTCTTGCCAAATAAGAGTTTTTGATTCCTCCATTTGAAACCAACTGCATTTGTTCCACTTGCAAATCTATCTGGGACAACAAAGGTTTTTTGTTGATGAATCAAATTTATCAAATAATCTAGATCTTGATTTGATATCAATGGAAGATCTGCATGCATGATAACAATAAACTCATCTTTTTTAGCATAGGTTTTAATCGCATCTTCGAGTGCTTCATTAAGATTCTTTTTTGAAAAAAAGCTATTTTCTTCCTTTTCAGTAATATCTCGAGCATTAGAAACAACTATGGGTTGCAGTTTATTTTTTTTAAGGATTTTGACGGTGCCAATAAACATATTTTTAGACAAGTTTTTCCGTTGTGCAGATCTCAAAACTTTTGTTAATCTTTGTTTAGATTGATCAAATGATTTAATTGGAATAAAGAATTTATACAATTTTAGCTTTCACTTAATTGAGAAATTATTGAGTCTGCAAGATTTTTTTTGGTTTTGATATCTTTCATAATTAGATCAGCAAAGTAAACATTAAAGCCTAACTCATTTAATTCATTTAAATATTTTTTATCTTTGTTATCTATAAAAATATTTTTCGAAACTTCATTGTAATAATTTGCAACAGAAACAACAGTGGAATTGAAACCCAATTCCTTAAAAATTTTTGAGGTTGGTCCCTTTATAGATCTATCATTAACGATTGGGGAAACTATAACTACATCTTTTTTTCTGTTCTTAAGGTAATCTTTAAATTTTCTTAAAGCAAGAATAGGTCCTATGCTTATAAATGGATTAGATGGACAAATGATAAATTTGTCATAGGTATCTAGCTTTATTTTCTTATTAAAACTTGCAGTTAATGCTCCTTTAAAAACAAAATCTGAAGCTGTAGGCTCACATTTATATTTTACAAAATATTCTTGAAATGAAAGGATATCTTTTTTGGTCTTGATAAAAGTACTAACTGAATCATCAGACATTGGATAAATATTTTCTTTTATCCCAAAACTATCTTTTATATCTTTAGTTACTTCAGTAAGTTTTTTTCCTTTACTTAAATTAAATGTGCGATAGATATGTGTGGCTAAATCTTTGTCTCCTAATTGAAACCATGTATCGCCTCCCATTGAATCTAGCTCAGTAAGCATTTGCCATGATTCTTTTGATCTACCCCATCCTTTTTTAAGATCTACCTTATCGCTCAAAGTATAAGTTACAGTATCTAAGTCTGGGCAAACATATAGTCCGAGATGATTAAAATCATCTCCAGTATTTACAACTATATCAATTGAATTTGAGTCTATTGCTTTACTGAAACCTAATGCTAATTTTGCACCTCCTACTCCACCACAAATCAAAAGATATTTCATCTAAACAGGTCCTCTTTTTCATTTCTAATTAACGACTGAGCATTAAGTTTTGATTCTCTTCGTTTATAAAAATCTCTTATTATTACTAAGGGCATTGCTTCATTTGCTTGACCCATTATTAGTGAAGCTGATGCAGCAAGTTCATCTGCGATTCCAATCTGTGTAACTTTAAGATCATTTCCATATAAGTCAAATGATCCTATTTCATCTCTAAGGCATTCTAAGTTATAACTCCCAATTGCAAATCCAACTACGCCATTCCTAAAGGGTCGTCCCATGGTGTCGCTAATGATAATAGAGATATCTTTTTGAAAATACTTCTCTAATTTTTGACCAATTTTTTTTGCAGATTTGTCTGGATCTTTTGGAAGCAATAATATTTGTTCATTTTTTTGATCGATATTTGATCTGTCGATACCTGCGTTAGCATGTATAAACCCAAGTTTATGCTCAACAATAAGCACATTTTTTTTATATCTAACAATCTTTTTGGACTCATCTAAAACTGCTTGAACAAGACGAGGATCTTTAGAAATTTTATCGCCAACAGTTTTAGCTTTTTTTGTTGGTTTAATGTTGCTTAATTTACGATATCTATTTTCAGATTTAGATATAATTTTTTGGGCAATTGTAAGAATATCTCCATTATGGATGCTAATCTTATTTGTTTTTAAATTATGAATAATAATATCTGCAATATCATCTCCGGGAGAAATCATTGGAAAAGATTTTGTACCAAAGATTGAAATGTTAATTTCTACACTCCAGTAATCTTTATACCTGAGTGTTTAATTTCATGGTTTTTATTTATAGCAATAAGTATTGAAGTCAAGGCTTCTGCTGCTGCAGAATTACAAAGCGGGCCAGCATGCCAGCCAGTTAATCCAATTTTATTAATTAAACTTATAACTTCCTCTCTTGCAGCTTTCTTATCACCACAAACAAGAACATCACAGTCAATCATTGCATCGCTTTGAAGTAATTCTGCTGATATATTTTGGAATGCCGACACCACTTGAGTAGATTCATCTAAGATCATTTGAGCTTTAAGTGCAGCACAACCCTCTTTAGGTAGCTGGACACGCATAACTTTTGGCGGTATGAGTGGTACAGTTGCGTCAATAAGTATTTTATTTTTTAGCGGTTCAATCAATCCTTCCAATGTTTCTGTTTGTGATGAAAATGGGACAGTTATAATTCCTAAATCACACTTTGATGCAATATCATAATTTAGTCCGCCATTCTCTTCTTTTAAACCAAGCGATAAAGCAGCAGAAATCGCTGAGTCTTGTTTTCTAGAACCAATAAAGACTTCAAATCCAGTTTTAATCATTCTGGATGCAAGACCTTTTCCTAGGGCGCCAGTACCACCAATAATTCCAATTCTCATATAAATTTATCCAAAAATCTTTCTTACAAACTTATTGCCCCAGAAAATTTTAAGGGCGCTTTTCATTTGATTGAAACTTTTTTCATTATATGGATAAAGTGCTGCAGGTTTTTTTCCAATTATCAAAGGCATTGCATGCGCATAACTTCTTAAGCCTTCTTTACCATTCACTGATCCCAAACCGCTGTTTTTAACACCACCGAAAGGTGCTTCATTTACTCCATAACTCATAGCCATATCATTTATAGAGCATGCACCTGTCTCGATAGACTTTGCAATTTTTTCACCCTTTGTTATATCTTTAGTCCAGACATTACCATTTAAACCATAAAAGGAGTCATTAGCTAATCTAATTGCTTCATCCTCTGAGCTTACTTTCATAATAGAGATAATTGGTCCAAAAGTTTCATCGGTCATAATTTTCATATCATGGGTGACATCCACTATTACGGTTGGCTCGAAATATAATCCATCGAAATTTGGATTACGTTTTCCACCAATTAAGATCTTAGCGCCCTTCGACTTAGCATCCTCAATATGATCTTCAATAATGTCAATTTGTTTATCCCAAAATGTTGGTCCTACATCAGCATATTTATCATCTGACTGTTTCAGTTCTTTTGTATATTCAACAACTTTTTCTAAAAAACTTTCATAAATTGATTCTTGAACATATATTCTTTCTGTTCCGCAACAATACTGGCCAGCATTCATACATGAGCCAATGACTGCACCTTTAGCAGCATCATCTATATCAGCATCATCACAAACAATCATTGCATCTTTACCCCCAAGCTCTAATGAAAAGGGAATTAATGACTCACCACACTGTCTAGCTATCAATTTTCCAGTCTTTATACTACCTGTAAATGAAACTTTATCAGGTTTCAAATTTATTAGGTCTGCGCCAACTTGCCCATCACCGATCAAAACTTGTACAAGATTATCAGGGGCATCAGCTTTCTTGAACATTTCCTCAACTAACATACCTGATTTAGGAGTTACCTCGGAAGGTTTTATGATTACAGAGTTTCCAGCAAGAACAGCTTGAATTGCAGGATTTATTGATAGTATGAATGGACCATTCCATGGCGTAATCACGCCAATGACACCTCTAGGTTTAAAGGCTACTTTTGTTTTCTTTAAAAATTGCATAGGTCCATGCATTGAACGTGATTCATCTTTTAACCATTTTGGTGCACGTTTTGCATAAAAAGCTAAAGAGTCAATGGCAGAATATATTTCCATTGACATAGCCTCTTGTATCGGTTTTCCAGTCTCGTCCATAACAACTTGCATAATGTAATCTTGATTTTCCATTATCACATCAATCAAGTTATGCATAAGTTCACACCTCTCTGTTATGGATGTTTTTGACCAATGCTTTTGAGCATCTCTTGATTTTTGCATTGCTGACTTTACATCTTCCGTTGATGCACATTCATATGTTCCAACAGTTCTAAAATCAACTGGGCTTTTAACGCTTAATATTTTTTTGTTATCTTTTTGTTCAATTGAAAAAATACCCATTACATTTCTCCTAATTTTGTCTGAAGCATCTGAGATGCATGATTATTTATGTGGGCATCAAGACCAGGTGGCATTATTTCATAGTACTCGAGTTTCTTTACTACACGTATCATAATTACTGCAAATTTATATATAGCAAGAAGGTAATAGTAATTAAAGTTTGTAGATTTTAGACCTGTTAACTCTTCCCATAATTCAATGGTTTGTTGTTTGGATGGAAAGCCTGACAATTTCTGAACATTTATACCGTCTGTATTGCAATCATCAATTGCTATACCCCAAGCTAAATCTTGACATGGGTCACCCAGACCAACCATTTCCCAGTCCAATACTCCCGTTACAGAGCCTTTTTCGTTGTACATAATATTGGGTACTCTGCAGTCACCCCATTGAATTGAAAACTGATCGGAAGATTGTTTTGGCTTATTTTCTCTTAACCATTTCATTGTTTGCTCTAATACTTCATGTTTTTCACTTTCAATTGCCCATTCATAGAAAGATTGATAAAAGGATAAATCTTGATCGAGTGGTCTAACAGATGCAGGTGCATTAATTAAAAAATTAAAATCGTCACTTACTTCAACTTTATGTATCTTTGACATTTCTTCAATCCAACCATTCCAGACCTTTTGTCGTAACTCTTCATTAGAATCAAATAACCAACCTTCTTGGTGAAATGGTGGATTGTCTGATGGTGCTTGACCGTCGCACATCTTCATAACATAAAATGCCGATTCCAAAAAATCAGGATTTGGTTCATACCATACTACTTCTGGAACTTTTATCCCAAGGGGTCGTAAGTGCTTCATTATCAGAAATTGTTTTTCGATATCGTATTCTGGAAAAACAAAGTATCCAGTTGGATGAAATCTTAAAACATATCCTGTTTTTTTGTTTTTTTCAGAAACAATAAAACTTAGTGTTTCATTTGAAAAACCTGTATTCTCAGGGCCACCAAGTATTTCAACATCAAGATCTTTATCAAGTCCCTTTTCATGTATCAACCATGATTTGAAAGACGAAGTTGCTTTATTAAGATCTCTTTCTTGAGGTGCTGGCATAATTATTTCTTATTTTGGTTTAATATATCAAAAATCTTTAATTAAACATATGAATTCTAAAATTGATGAGTGGTATAAATTTTGTGATGAACTAAAAGAAGTTGGAAGGATTATTAGCGAAACCTCGGATAACGCAATTGATGAAAACGAAGGCTTCAGATATGTTTTAAGATTATTGCGTCTTTCTACAGAAATGTATTTTGAACATTGCAATCCTGAACATAGCTCTTTTTATTGCTTATCTCACGAAACTGGCAAGATTGGTGCAGATAATCCTGATAATCATTACTTGAATGCAAATATAGATTCAAATAATTCTTACTTGATTGAGGGAAATATTGGGGGTGTAGAATATTTGAGTATTGGAGTAAAGGAAAATAGATACTCACTGGATGGGACTATGGTTTCACATGATGAAATTGATTTAGAAAAAATTGATATTGATCAAGATGGGAATTTTCAAGTTACTTTAAAACGTGGCAATAATCAAAATAAAAATTCCTTAAATTTAGAGCCTGCATCTAATATGATAATTGTCAGACAAACCTATAAAAATAAAACAACTGATAAAAAAGCAGTATTACAAATTAAAAATACCTCTTCCTCTTGTAAATCAGACATATTAAGTGATAAAAAATTTACTGAACATCTAAGTCAGAGTTTAGATTTTGTAAAAGGAACTGTAAATACATTTAATGAATGGGTAAATATTTTTAAAAAAGATCATATGAATGCATTACCTTTAGGTAACCAAAAATTCTTTCAAGCAGCGGGTGGAGATCCAAATATTCAATATCATCATGGCTATTTTAAATTTAAAAGTGATGAGTGTATGGTTATACAGTCTAAGATACCAGTATGTGAGTATTGGAATTTTCAACTTGAAAATAACTGGATGGAATCTTTAGATTACAGGTTTTATCCAATTCACATAAATTCTCATACTGCAGATCTTGATGAAAATGAATTCATAATACATGTAACACATGAACCTATAGATGCAAAAAACAATATAATTACATGTGGAAGAGAAAATGGCGCAATGCTTTTAAGATGGATTGGAGCGAATGAACAAACAATACCAAACGTAAAAATTGTAAAAATAGACAAACTAAATGACTAAACTAAACATTAATAACCTAAAAATTGCAGCATGCGAGCAGACAGAATTAAATGATTTTGGTGAAGGTATTTTTCTTGAAGGACTGCAAAAAATGATTGAATCAATAAATCAAGAGGCAAATCTAATTGATGTTGGTAACGATGCCCAAGCTCAGAGGATAATTGGTCTCTTAATAAATAGATTGAGATTTGAAGATGATTTAAAAAAATATTCTGAAATATTAGATCATAAAATTATCTCCCCGATTGTTATCGTTGGTCTTCCTAGAACAGGTAGCACAATGACTCATAGAATGTTGGCAGCTGATGAAAATCACACTGCAATGCTTTGGTGGGAAGGTAGATATCCATCAATGTTACCGAATGAAAAAAGAGGACATCCGATTGATAGAATGAATTTGGGCAAAGCAGAGGTTGAAGCTGTTGTCGCTGCTTCACCGGATGCGCTAAAAATTCATCCCTGGGATTACAAGGGTGCGGATGAGGAAATTCTATTGCTTGAACACAATTTTATGAGTACTGTGCCTGAATCATTCATGAGACTACCTACCTATTCTGCATGGATTGAAGAACAAAACCATAAAGTTGCTTATCAAGATCTTAAAAAATGGATTCAATATTTACAATGGCAAAATCCAGGAAGAGAAGAAAAAAGATGGGTATTAAAATCACCTCATCATTTGGGTTTCATTGATAAACTAATTGAAGTATTTCCTGATGCTCAAATCATCCAAACACATCGAGATCCCATAAAAACCGTTCCATCATTTTGTTCAATGTGTGCAAATCTTTTTGAGCCTCTTGCAATTGATTTTGATAAAAAATTTATTGGTGCACATTGGGGTAATAAGCTTTCCAGGGCACTAAATCATTGCATGGAAGTTAGTAAAATACATAAAGATAACTTTCTTGATTTAAAATTTGAAAATATGATTAAAGATCCTATCGATGAGATGAAGAAAATCTATGAATTTATTGGAGAGCCGTTTGGCGAAAGAACAGAACTAGCAATTCAGGCATGGCAGGAAGAAAACAAACACGAAATGGGAGCACATAAATATGAGCTTGCAGACTATGATTTAACAAAAGAATTTATAACTGAGAATTTTAAAGATTATAAAGCGAGGTATATTAATGTTACTTAAAGATAAAGTTGTAATAATTTCAGGTATTGGTCCCGGTCTTGGACAAGAACTTGCCTATGGTGCATCTGAAAATGGGGCAAAATGTGTATTAGCAGCAAGAACACAAGAAAAATTAGATCAAGTAAAAGAAGAAATCGAAAAAAGTGGTAATGAAGCAATTTGTGTTCCAACAGATATTACTGATCCGGATGACTGTAAGAAGTTACTTAATATGACATTAGATAAATTTGGAAAAGTAGATTGTTTATTTAACAGTGCTTATAGGCCTGGTGACTTCAAGGAATTTAAAGATAGTGATTTAGATGATTGGATGGCAACCATGAAAACAAATTTTTTCGGTACCATGACACTAACAAAAATGGTTGCAGATCAAATGAAAAACGATTCAGGTGGCTCGATCGTAATGGTTAATAGTTTAATAACTAAAAAACCATTACCAACACAAGGTGGATATGCTGCTTCAAAAGGTGCATTAACTGCAGCTACTAAAATACTTGCTAAGGAGTTAGGACCATTTGGAATTAGACTTAATTCAGTTTATATGGGATGGATGTGGGGACCACCGGTTGAAGGTTATGTAAACAGTACTGCTGAAATGATGAATATAAAACCAGAGGATCTTGTTAAAGAAATTACTAAGGATATACCTTTAGGTATTATTCCAGATGATCGTGATTGTGCCAATGCGGTATTATTTTTGGCGTCAGATCTAGCAAAAGTTATAACTGGTGCTAATTTAGATGTTAATGGTGGAGAGTTTATGTCATGATTAAAATCCATTATGTCATTTAATAAAGATATTTTTACAGTTGATTTAATGCTAGGAATTCCTGAGGACGAGGATAGATCTGATTGGTATACCTTCATGGAACCCCTATTACGTGATGAAGAATCAAAGTCAATGTTCAAGATGCCTGCTCAATATATGTTTAAAGATATCCCTGAAACAGGTTCGCATGACGATTTCATAAAATACACCTTAGATCAGATGGATAAACATCATATTGATATGGCTATGGTCGGTTTTGATGAAAGCTCAGAGACTAAAAAGAGAGCACTGGAGAAACATCAAGATAGGTTTTTCTTTGACACACCAGTTACACCAAATAATAAAGATGAGGCTGCGAGAATTAGGATGTATTTTGAGAATTATGGCATAAAAGCAGTGAGTGCCTTTCCGTCTGGCGTTTATCCTCAAGTTGCTATTAATGATCCAGCATGGCATCCAATTTATGAAACTTGTGTGGATTTAGATATTCCTTTTTTTTGTTGTGTTGGAGTTCCTGGTCCAAGAATTCCATTGGCTCCACAAAAAGTCGAGTTAATTGATGAGGTATGCTGGTATTTTCCAGAGCTAAAATTTGTAATGCGTCATGGTGCAGAGCCTTGGACTGAATTAGCAGTCAAACTGATGTTGAAGTATCCAAATTTATATTATTCAACAAGCGCATTTACTCCAAAGCACTATCCAAAAAATATTATAAATTATGCAAATACTCGTGGTAGAGAAAAAATATTATATGCAGGCTATTTCCCAATGGGTTTATCTCTTGATAAAATATTTAGTGAATTAAAAGATGTTCCATTTAAGCCTGATGTATTCGAATCATTTTTAGGTGGGAACGCTAAAAAATTATTTAACTTATAAACATGGAAGAAAATAAACGATATCCAATGCCAATACCTTTTGGGTGGTATTGCGTAGGTCAATCAAAAGATTTAGAACCAGGAGATGTAAAGCCCGTAAGGTATTTTGGTCAAGATCAAGTGCTTTTTCGCACCTCAACTGGTGAGGTTGCAATGTTAGATGCATATTGTCCACATTTGGGTGCTCACTTAGGGCATGGAGGAATTATCACAAACGATTGCATTGAATGTCCATTCCATGCATGGCGTTGGAAGCCTGATGGGACCATTGGAGAAATTCCATATGCTAATAAAATCCCACCACGTGCGAAAGAAACTCAAATCTTCAAGTACCCTACTGTAGAAGAAAATAAATTAATTTATGCTTGGTATCACCCTAAAGGTGAAGCACCAACTTTTGATGTTCAAGTACACTCTGAATTGAAAGATCCTGAGTGGGCTGATGAATGGGACGTTTACGAATATAACGTGGGATGCCACATCCAAGATATGGCTGAAAATGCTGTAGATGCAGCACACTTTGTCTATGTGCATGGAGTAGTCAGTTACCCAGATTTTGAAGTCTCGTATGATGGTCATAAAAGAATATCAATCCAAAAAGCTGACATGGAAACACCTAGAGGGACAGTTCCTGGTTCTATAACATCTAAATCAAGTGGGCCAGGTGATGGTTTTACAAAATTTGAAGGTATCTGTGACACATTGCTTTTGGGTCTCACTACTCCAATCGAAAGAGAAGAAGTCATTATAAGATTCTTCTTCTTAAAGAAAAAAGTGAATGGTGAAGTTCCTGAAGGAGGTGTAGCTGCTGCAATAATCAAAGATATCAATAAGCAAGTCAAGGAAGACATACCTATATGGGAAAATAAAAAGTTTGCTAATCAACCAGTTTTATGTGACAGAGATGGGCCAATAGCAAAATTCAGAAGACACTACGCAACGTTCTATGCTAATGAGGATGCATAGTTAAACTATTCTTCTATAAGCTCAAAATCAAACTTACTGACGCCACATTCCGGACATACCCAATCATCTGGGATATCTTCCCATCTTGTACCTGGAGCAAGCCCATCTTCTGGATCCCCTAACTCTTCATCATAGATATAACCGCAAATTACACATTCATACTTCCTATATTTCATTAGTCTGCTCACTTACCTCTCTTTTAATGGGATGACTCCATATTAATACTGCTGAAATTAAATAACAAAACATAGGGACAAATACATAAATGTTCCAGAGAATGTTTTTACTTGAATCTGAATTTTGTGGCCCAAGCTCAACTCTAAAACCAAAAAATTCCTCAAGCAAAATATACGGGACAGCTGCTGCTAAAGCAAAACCTAATTTTGTAATTGTTGTTACATATGCATAAATACTTCCACTAATATCCTCTCCTTTTTTGATCTTATGATTTTCTGCTAGATCGCCAATCATTGAATTAATAAGTGGTACTGGTCCCGAAAAAGAAAATCCATATACGATAACAAACACAAATAAATAAAATATTTGATAATTTAAAGATAGTTGAAGATAACTCTCATAACCCAAATAAGAAATCATTAATATTGTAGATGCGTAAATACAACATGCTGCTAAAGATTGATGTTTTGAGTACTTTAAACTTAAAGTACGCCAAAACCATAAACCTATTACACTTACTAAAAAATAGGCCAGCATAGCTCTTGAAGCGTACGTATCCAACTCAAAAATTGAGTCCACCACAATAATAAATAGTGCACCAGTTAATGATTGTCCGAAAGCAATTAATGTGCTGACAATTGTTACTCTATTTAGATCTAAATAGGTTATAAAACCTTTGAAAACATTCAAGCTAGATTTAAATGATCGAACACTCTCAACAGTTGAATGATCAGGCAAATTTTTAACTGCAATTATTAAAATTACAGGTGAAAAAACACAAAGAAACCAACCGATTCCATTTATTTTAGCGGTCATGCTTGGTGTATATATCTCTATAATGGCAGGGATTGTTATTACTATGAACATTGATACTAATGACATTAACTCACGAAGAGTTAATAGATTTGTTCTGTTGTCATAATTTGGTGCCAAAGTGACTGACCATGAAAGTTGCGTAATCACCAATAATGTAAAACTTGTATACAAAAGAAATAAACCTAGAAATAAATAAAAATTATTTACAAATTCGCTTATTGGAAAAAAGATCATATAAGCAGAAAAAATAACCAAAGGAACAGAAATAATTATCCAATGCTTATGTTTATATTTTTTTGTCTGATATCTATCAACGAAAAAACCCATTAGCGGGTCTGTAAAAATATCTAAAAACCTTCCACAAAAGAATATAACACCAACCGCAGTTAGACCTAATGCTAACTCGTTTGCATAATATGGCAAAATATACACAAATACTGGCATTCCTGCCCCTGAAACAGGAATTACCATTAGTGAGTATAGAAGGCTTAATTTCTTATTAATCATATTAAATGTTCACTGATGTCATAATTTGTATAATTATTGTACGCGCCCGTAGCTCAGCTGGATAGAGTACCTGGCTACGAACCAGGCGGTCGGGAGTTCGAATCTCTCCGGGCGCGCCAGAATCAATGAAAATAAATAGTCAAAAATTTTTGTTAGTAAAACCAAAGGTCTTCTATTACAACGATGAGACATCATACTCAAATGTTTTTCAAACTAATAATGAGCTTAGTGGTGTTTTTGCAAAGGCTTTTACAGAATGGAACGCTTTGTGTAATAACTTAATGAGTTATGGAATAAATATAAAAATTTTTGATGGAGTTGAATCGTCACCTGATTCAATTTTTCCAAATTGGTTCACAACTTATGAGGACAAAACATATGATATTTTTTCAATGGAGGCTTTAAATAGGAGAACGGAAAAAACAGATGAAATCATTAATTTTCTTGATTCGAGATATAAATTAAAAATGGACTTAACATCATTTGAAGAAAAAAAAATGTACTTAGAGGGTACGAGTTCAATGGTTCTTGATAGAAAAAATAAAATTGCGTATTCGTGTCTTTCCTCAAGAACAAATCTAGAAATGTTAAATATTTGGTCCTCTGAAAGAGGATATAAAATCAAATTTTTTTATGCTTATTATCAAAACAAGCCTGTCTACCATACAAATGTTCTGATGTGGATTGGTGATCAAATTATTGGCCTCTCATCATCTCTAATCGAAGAAAATGTTTTAAATGAATTAAAGTCATCATTCTCAGAAGATTCAGAACTTATATTATTTGATGAGCATCAAATAGCATGTTTTTGTGGAAATATGATTCAACTTAATAAAGGTAAAGATAAATACTTATTACTCTCAAAAACTGCGCATGAATCTTTAAATAAAAATCAGGTAACCATCCTAAATAGGTTTTATGATGATCTTATTATTCAAGATATTTCTACCATTGAAATGATCGGAGGTGGTTCTGTAAGATGTATGATTCAAGAATTATTTTAAAAAGGTTTTGATTTATCTATAATAGCTATCTTTTCCGGTAAAACTATGACAAAAAAAATTATCTCATTTCATCTATTATTTCTTTTGACTATGTTTGTTTCTGCGCAAAATCAATTGCTTGAAACGATCCCTGAAATAAATTACGAAAAGTTTCAATTAGATAATGGTCTTACTGTTGTTGTGCATCAGGATAAAAAGGTTCCGATGGTTGCAGTGAATGTTTGGTACCACGTTGGGTCTAAAAATGAGAAAGTAGGCAAAACAGGTTTCGCTCATCTATTTGAACATTTAATGTTTAATGGAACTGAGAATTATAATTCCGAGTATTTTGAACCATTTGAACAAGTTGGTGCAACTGATCAAAATGGAACAACAAATTCCGATAGAACTAATTATTTCCAAAATGTCCCAACAAATGCCCTTGATTTAGCATTGTGGATGGAATCTGACAGAATGGGTCACATATTAGATGTCATTGATCAAGAAAAACTCGATGAGCAACGTGGAGTAGTTCAGAATGAAAAAAGGCAAGGCGAAAATAGACCTTACGGAAAAGCATTTTTAAAAATTTCTAATGGCGCATATCCAAAGGGGCATCCATATTCTTGGTCTACGATAGGTTCTATGGAAGATCTTGATGCAGCCACGCTTGATGACGTTAAAGAGTGGTTTAAAACCTATTATGGCCCAAATAATGCTGTTGTTGTTCTTGCTGGAGATATTGATCTTAAGACAGCTAAAGAAAAAATGAATTTGTACTTTGGTGATATACCTGCTGGGCCTCCCCTTTCTAAGCCAATGAAATGGATTGGAAAAAGAACAGAGGAGAAACGTGAAATCTTATATGACAATGTTCCTCAAACAGCTATTTATAAGGTCTGGAATACACCCGGTTATGATTCTGATGATGAGGTTTTACTTAGCTTAGCTGCCAATGTGTTTAGTGATCAAAAGAATTCGCCTTTGTACAGAGAGCTTGTGTATGAAAAACAAATATCTACAGGGGTATCTGCATCTTACATAGGAAGAGAAATCTCTGGATTATTTTATATTGTTGCTGAAGTAGCGCCTAATTCTAATCCACAGGAAGTTGAAGAAGCCCTTGATGCGGCTCTAGCTAAGTATATTGAAAAGGGTCCAAATCAAGATTTACTTGAGGCAGAGAAAACTAAGACATATGCTTCATTTATCAGAGGCTTACAACGGATTGGCGGTTTTGGCGGAAAATCAGATATTTTGGCATCATGTGAGGTTTACTATAAAAATCCTGGTTGCTACAAGGATTATTTAGAAAATCTTTTATCAGTCAATAAAGATGACATAAAAACTAGTCTCTCAAAATGGATTGATAATACTCCATATGTTTTAACAATTTCTCCTGAGAAAAAATACTCCGTAAGTGAAACTGATCTAAAAAGAGATGATGGAATACCTTACCCAACTGAAAAAGTCTCGTATCAGTTCCCAGAAATAAAAACATCAACACTTAAAAACGGCTCAAAAATTGTTTTATCTACAAGATCTAACCTACCAATCGTACAAATACAAATACTTTTTAATAGAGGTTATGCTGAAGAAAATAATAGGACTTTGGGTCATACAAATTTTATGATGGATATGCTCAATGAAGGTACTAAAAATTATAATGCACTTGAATTTGATTCAGAAGTTAACAAAATTGGATCGAGCATAGGCTATGGATCAAGCCTTGATTCATCTGTTATAAATATTTCTTCTCTTAAGCCAAATCTTGATAAAACACTAGATTTAGTTAAAGAGACTATGTTGTATCCAACTTTTGATAAAAATGAAATTGAGAGAATAAAAAAACTATCTTTAGCATCGATCGAACAAGAATTAAATCAACCTCGCGCTGTTGCATATCGAAAAATTGGAGAACTTTTATATGGAACTAGGCATCCTTACGGAAAGCCTTTGACTGGGTCAGGCACTATGGAGAGCATACGAAGCATAAAAAAGAGTAATCTTGAAGAGAAATTCAAATCAGTGATCAATTCAAATCATTCTACATTCATTGTGGTGGGTGATATTACAATGCAAGAGGCAAAAAATGTTTTAAACAAGAAATTTGGTGACTGGAAAAGTAAAAAACCAAACAAATCAAAAACTTTATTTACAGCTAATTTACCAAAAAGCAGAACCATATATCTTGTTGATAAGCCAAATGCCATTCAATCATTTATTGTATCTGGTCAACTCATACCACCAAGCGCTACTAGTGATGAAATTGAAATTGCTTATATGAACTATGCTATTGGAGGATCTTTTACATCACGACTAAATATGAATCTTAGGGAAGATAAAGGATGGTCATATGGTGTAAGAAATAGACTATCAGATAATCTTGGACAGAGACTATTTTTAGTCAATGCGCCGGTACAAACTGATAAAACAGCTGACTCCATTAAAGAGATAATTAATGAGTATGAAAACTATCTGGGTAAAAATCCAATAACCACTGAAGAACTTACAAAAGCTAAAAACTCGCGTATTTTAAGGTTGCCAGGACAATATGAAACAATTGGTGCCTTGTTAGGCGGCATATCTAATATTGTGAAATATGAAAGAGAGTATGATTATCTCAATAGATTAAGTGAATCGCTTGATAAGCCTACTTTGGAAGATATTAGGGAAACTGCAAAAAAATATATAAGACCGGATCAGTGGACATGGCTCATAGTTGGAGATGTTAAGGAAATTCAAGCAAAAATTGAAGCCTTAGACATTGGCGAAGTTATAGTTTTAGATTAATGTCAGCAAAGATTTCAATCTCAAGGCAAGTTGTTAAAAACATAATTAATGCCCCAAAGTATGAATCTTATTACGATTTTGTAGCCTCAGATAAGCTTACAGATCTTGATTTGTTTACTCTTGGTCAGCCTTATGATCTGTATAAAGAGCTCCGAGAAAACGCACCAGTTTACTTTCACGAATCTGCATCTTATGATCCTGAGCCTGGATTTTGGGTCGCTACTAAATATGAAGACATAAAATACATTTCATCAAATCCTAAAATATTTTCTTCTCAATATGGCACCGGCACACTTATTACATTGGGTGAGGAAGCTAGAAGACATCCAAAGTTATTTCGCTCAGCTGTTGATCATATGCTCAATCTGGATGGTGAACTTCATATAGGATTAAGAAAAGAACATATGCCATTCTTTAAACCTGATTATGTTTCTAATCTAAACATTAAAGTTAGAAATGAGATCACTCGATTGCTTGATAATATTGAGAAATTGGGCGAATGTGATCTAGTAAAAAATATCTCACAACAACTGCCAATATTTACCCTATCAGAAATATTAGGTATTCCTGAGTCAGACAGACATAAAATTGCAGAATGGATGGAATTCCTTGAAATTGCTCAATACATTCAAGTAGAACAACTCAAAAATGAAGCAGGCAATACAGAGGCAAATTTTTCACAAGAAATGTTTGATATGTTTAATGCTATGGTCGATGAAATGTTTGATTATGGAAAATTTATTATTAGTAAAAAACGTGAGCAACCAGAAAATGATCTCTTGTCTGCTATTGGAAATGCAGAATTGGATGGGCATAAGTTAACTCAAGAATTTATTGATGGATCGTGGCTTTTAATAATATTTGCAGGAAACGATACTACAAGAAATACTATTAGCGGTGCAATGAAATTGCTCACAGAAAACCCAAATCAAAAAAAATTATTACTGGATGATTTTTCTTTGATGCCAAATTTTGTAAATGAAGTTATTAGATGTGTTTCTCCAGTTATTCATATGAGAAGAACCACTACGCAAGAGACTGAAGTTGGAAATCAAAAGCTTGGTGTGGGTGAAAAGATTGTTATGTGGTATGGCGCAGCTAACAGAGACCCTGAAATTTTTGAAAATCCCGATGCATTTAATATTTTGAGAGAAAATTCAGATCAACATTTAGCATTTGGTATTGGAAGACATACTTGCTTAGGTAAACCAATTGCATTGATGCAACTATCAGAACTATATAAACAATTATTGAGTAGATTTCCAAATATTCACATGTCTGGAGACTGGAAGGTGGGTCCTAATAATTTTGTTCACACCATACAAGAAATGCCAATCAAAATTGCTTAACTAATATCAATCGCGTACTCTTTCAGAATATCAAAATCAATTATTCTTAATGACTCGAGATGAGTTTTCTTAAGATAAATTTTTGGAGCAGAATTGTATTGATAAGCTTCCAACCATCGCGCAGCACATAGACACCATGAGTCACCCTCTTTTAATCCTGGAAAATTAAATTCAGGTCTTGGTGTTGAGAGATCATTTCCCCTAGATCTTGAGAAACTTAAAAATGTTTCCGTCATTAAGGCACATACAAGATGTAAACCACTATCAGAAGTGTGATAATTACAAAATCCATCTCTGTGATAACCAGTGATTGGATTTAAACAACACTCATGAATTGATTCATTAAATACGTTGAGTTGTTTCATCATTGATATTAGATAATCAGATTTATTGAGAATTTATACATACATTAAATAGGATTATAATATAAGTATGGGTACTAAGATTAACATAGAGCATGTTGAAAATATTTGTAGCATTAAGAAATTAAATTTTACAAGCTCTAGAAGGAATGTATTGGAAATTTTAATTAATGCAGACAATGCATTAACAGCCTATGAAATCCTAGAAATCTTAAAAGAATCGTTACCAAAAACTAAACCCGCAATAATTTATAGAGCATTAGATTTTTTATGTGAGAATGATTTTGTTCATAGAATTGAGGTAAGTAATTCTTACATGGCTTGTGAAAATTGCGAACATGCACATGTAGCAAAGTTTTTAATATGCGAATCTTGCAAAAAAACAATAGAGTTAGAAAGTGATGGCTTTTCAAATGATTTAGAAAAAGAGGCTAAGAGTATGGGCTTTCAAATACAAGCTGAAATCTTTGAAGCAAAAGGTATATGTAAGGAATGTATATGAGGTTGGACAATAAAGTAGCAATTGTAACAGGTGGATCAAGCGGTATAGGCAAAGAAACTGTTTTTAAATTTCTAAGTGAGGGTGCGAGTGTTGTTGCGGCGGATATAAATACTGAAACTTTAGATCAGCTCGATAATGAAATCGCAGAAAAGTTTAGCAACAAAAAATTTACATCATTTAAATGTGACGTTTCTAAAGAAGAGGAAATTAAAAATTTAGTTGATCATACTGTTGAAAAATATAAACAGCTAAATATTGTTTTCAATAATGCTGGAGTTGGCGGTGCATTTGGACCAATCACTCATATTGATCAAGATGATTGGAATAAATCATTAGAAATCTTGCTAAATTCTGTATTTTTCGGGATAAAACATGCATCTAAAATTATGATTAATAAAGGTTCTGGGGGATCGATTATTAATACTGCATCAATTGCGGGAATGGCTGCAGGATCTGGACCTCACGTTTACTCTGCTGCAAAAGCAGGTGTAATAAATCTAACTCAAACAACTGCCCTTGAGTTAGGTGAACATGACATTAGAGTCAACAGTATTGCTCCGGGAGTTATCTCAACGCCTTTACTAGGGACAGTTCTTACGGATGACAGAGATACAAATCAAGCATTGCTTGATCAGCCTTTAAAGGCCAAAGGTATGCCAGAAGATATTGCTAATACTGCACTATTTTTAGCTTGTGATGAATCTAAATTTATTACTGGAATAAATGTTTGTGTTGACGGTGGTTTAACCCTTGATAGGTCAGGTTTGATGAAACAAGCATCTGTTGAATATGATAAGTTAGAGATGGGTCCTGTATCAGGTATAAATATGGGATCAACTGGGGAAGAAACTATAATTAATCCTATTGAAGATTAATCTGTCTAGATTGATAACTTCGCAATTCTTTTTTGACTAAAGGAGCTAAAAAATAAAGACCTATAATATTTGGTATAGCAACAATAAAAATAATTGCATCTGAAATGGCTAGAACGCTTTCAAGGTTAATCATGCAACCTAGGATAATAAAAATACAAAAACCAAATTTAAAAATATATTCAGTCAGATTTGAGTGGCCAAATAAGTAAGTCCAACCTTTGAGGCCATAATAAGACCATGCAAGTATTGTTGTATAAGCAAATAAAATTGCAATAAATGATAGAGGTATGCTTGAACCCACAATTGAAGATTCAAAGGCTGAGGAAGTCAGTTGAACGCCTTGAATGGTTTGATTTGCTAGTAAAGGATCATAAATTGTCATTAAAATTACTAAAGAAGTCATGGTACAAATTATTACCGTATCAATTAGTGGCTCTAGTAATGCGACATATCCCTCTGTTATGGGGTCATTTGTTTTTACAGCTGAATGGGCAATAGCAGCTGAACCTAAACCAGATTCATTTGAAAATGCTGCTCTTTGAAAGCCAATTATCATCACCGCAATCATCCCTCCTGCTAAAGAATCTGGTGAAAATGCTCCGCTTATAATTGAATGAAGAGTGCTAGGTAATTTTTCAATATTGAAAATTATAATAAGACAACACCCAATTACATAAATTATTGCCATAAATGGAACAAGCTTAGAGGCAACGTTTCCAATACTCTTTATTCCTCCAACAATAACAACAGCCACAGACAAAGCAATCATCAATCCAAATAACCATGCTTTATTAGAAAAAAAACTATTTTCATTACCTGTAAGAAATAAAAATTGCTCATAAGCCTGATTAGCTTGAAACATGTTTCCAATACCAAGACAGCCAAAAATTATTGCAAATGCATAAAACATACCTAAGAACCTTCCAAGTCTTAAATACCCTCTTCCTTCAAATCCTTTTTCAAGATAATACATTGGTCCACCAGACACTGAACCATCAGTGTTTGTTGTTCTAAAAATAACACCTAATGAACATTCAACGAATTTTGTTGTCATTGAAAGCAAACCAGCAATAATTAACCAAAAAGTAACTCCAGGGCCTCCTATAGAGATTGCAATTGCAACCCCACCAATATTCCCAATCCCTACAGTACCAGATACGGCTGTACTCAATGCTTGGAAATGTGACAATTCCCCATTTGAATCTGTTTGCATAGATTTGCTTTTTAGTAGATGTAAAGAGTGTTTGAGTCCAAAAATATTTATAAAATTAAAATAAAAGGTAAAGAAAAGCGCTGCCACAATCAACCAAACCACAATGAGTGGAAAGGAAAGATCAAATACTTTGAGTTCATAAAACACTAGCTCCGTTAGGAAAATTGAAACTGGTGTAAAGAAATTATCAATTTTTTGGTCAATATTCATGAAATAAGAAAATTTTTTTAATTTTAATGAGCTATCATATCATCACGTAATTATTATCATGTTTAAAACGTCGGTATGAAATTAGCAGTCTTAAATTGTGACGAAATAAAGCCAAGCTTCTCAGAAAAATTTGGTCAATATCCAGCAATGTTTGAGACAGCCTTAAATAATTTGGATATTAGATACAATATTGTTTCTTATGACATACAAAAAGGAATTTATCCAAAAAATATCGCTGAAAATCACGTTTATATAATTACTGGTAGTCAGTCGGCTGTATATGAGAAACATGATTGGTTAGAAAATCTTTTTGAATTTATTAGAGAAATTAATAAAAAGGAAATTGGACTTATAGGGATATGTTTTGGTCATCAAGCCATCGCGCATGCCCTTGGTGGCAATGTAGAAAAAGCAAAAAGTGGATGGCATATTGGATTGAAACCACTTGAAGTTCAAAATAATGAGTTATTTATGAAACGCTCTTATCAATTGATTTTTAATCACCAAGATCAGGTCATTAATCCACCATCAAATGCGGTTTGTATTGGTGCCACAAAGCATTGTAGATATGCCTTAATGATTATTGGTAAACATATTATCTCATGTCAAGGACATGTCGAATTTTCAAAAGAATATGCAAGAGAGTTATTAGATATGAGAAGAAAGATCTTTGGAGAAAACGAATATCAAAAAGCTGTAGATTCGCTAAAAAATAGGGATGACTCTGTAGAATTTTTTAAAGAAATGATAAGTTTTTTTATGAATTAAAACGGTTCGTCACCATCAACAGTTATTCTTTCTAACAAACGATGTTCAGGAAAATAATCATTTATAGGTTTATGTAATGTACATCTATTATCCCAAATGGCAATTGAGTTAGGAGTCCAACTAAATCTGCACGTAAACTCAGGTGTAATCGAGTAAGAATACAGGAACTCTAAAAGAGCATCGCTTTCAGATTTTGACAGTTCATTTATCTTAGTTGTAAATAAAGGATTTACAAAAATAGCTTTACGCTTCGTTATTGGGTGAGTTCTGATAACTGGATGAATAACTGGTGGATTATTTTTTATAGCATCTTTTAATCTTTCTCTTCCACCAGGCTCAGCAATACTCTCTTTAAATCCATGACAAAAATCATGCTCAGCAGTTAGATTTTTTAAAAAGTTTTTCATAGATTCAGATAGAGATTCATATGCTGCTGTCATACTGGACCACATCGTGTCGCCACCTTTAGATGGACATATTTTTGATCTTAATATTGAACAGAGAGGTGGATTTTTCAGAAAAGTCATATCAGTGTGCCAACATTCAATTTTTGAAGGATTGTCCTTAGTGCTTTCAAGAATCGTAATTTCAGGATAATTAGGTGGAGAATTATAAGCAGGATGAGACTGCAACGGACCAAAAAATTTTCCAAGCTTTACATGTTGTTCCCAAGAAATATCCTGATCTCTAAAAAATACAACCTCATGCTTTACAAGATGCTCATTGATGGACACCAAAATTTCTTCGGAGAGATTATTCGTTAAATCTACTCCGGCTAATTCAGCTCCAATCGCTCCAGAAAGTTTTTTTACACTAAACATAATAGCATTTTAATACATGGATAAATAAACAAACAATTATGTGAATCTAATTTATAATTATGCTTGCAAGCGCCCGTAACTCAGCTGGATAGAGTGCTTGGCTTCGAACCAAGTGGTCGGGAGTTCGAATCTCTCCGGGCGTGCCATCTTTTTTAGATTGTTTTCCTGTTAATTAAATATAATCCTAACATTATAAAAATAAAACCAATCAGAATTAAAAATGTTATCTCCTCAGATAAAAAAACATTTCCCCAAATAATACCAAACACAGGAATTAAATATGTGACGCTTGAAGTTTTAATAGCTCCAATATTTTTAATTAGCCTCACATAAGCAATGTATGCAATTCCAGTGGATACAACCCCCAACCAAAGCATAGAAAGTATACTTAATTGAGATGGCATAACTTCAGGCAAATAATTAAGTGTAATTGGAGTCATTATTAACGCACCAAAAAATAATGACCAACCTATTAACACAAATGTATTTAAATTTTTTCCAACTTTTTGAATAAAAACTCCAGAAAATGAATAGCAGAATGCACCCAAAACACAACTCAAGCCAGCCATAATCGTTGTAGATGAATTTACCGGGTTAACAAGAATAAGTATTCCTAAAAATCCACATATCAATCCAACCACTTGGAAAAAATTAATTTTTTCACCAATCCAAATCAATGCTAATAATGTTGTCATAAATGCAGTTGTACCGTTTAATATTGCAAGTATGTTTGAATCAGCGCCTAATGATGCGTATGAAAATAAAAAAAACGGCAAAGCATTATTACTTACCGAGAGAACCAAAATACCAGGAAAATGAGATCTAAACAGGTTGCGATATTTCTTTTGTAAAAGAAATGGTATGAAAATTAAACCAGCAAGATAGAGTCTAGAATTTACAAGCAATAGTGGTCCAAATTCAGGTGTTGCAACTTTTATAAACATAAAAGCACTGCCCCAGATGGCTGCAAGAAAAAATAAAATTATCCAGTTTTTTGTCTCCATGGCGCTATATAAAAAAGAAGCCTCCAAATGGAGGCTTCAGCTGTTAGAGTGTTTAGTGTCTAACAGTCGGAACTAGAAAGTACCATTTGTCAAAAGGCACTACTCCTGTTTCCTCGTTCTAATTTGATACTAATGAGACCACCTCCTTTGAAGGGAATTAACAAAAACACCAAAAAATCCCCTGTAAATTTTTTGATGCGACAGCCTATGTTTATTATAACTTAAGTTAGTAAATGTTTTAAATGATATCTATTAACGAGGGGTGCCTGAACTCACCAGCCATTATATTGAGACCAGATTTAAAATCCTGTTCGTTTAAAAGCAAATTTAGATCATTATTAGCAAGCTTTTGAACATAAGAAAGAGATGCTGAATTAAGTGATTCTGATGCAGTAAGTGGAACAGCACCTGGCATGTTAGAAACACAGTAATGAAGGATATCATCAATTAAAAAAGTTGGGTCTTGATGTGTTGTTGGTTTGCTTGTCTCAAAACACCCTCCTTGGTCTATTGATATATCAACTAGTACTGTTCCTGGTTTTATTTGCTCAAGCATTGATCTTGTAATTATGGTGGGAGCTTTCTTACCAGTTAAATAAACTGATCCTATAATAAGATCTGATTCAGAGATACATTTAGTAATATTGCTATCATTGGAAAGATATCCTTCTAGGTTCATTGGATATTTTTGTTTTAGAGTTTTAAGTTTTTCTTCATCTAGATCAATTACATTTACTTTTGCTCCCAAATTAATAGATGCATCAATAGCATTTCTTCCAGCAACACCAGCACCAATTACGGTAATTGTTCTTAGATCAAGATCATTTATCCGACTTAAAAGTACACCTTTTCCGTTATATGGTTTTAATAAATGATAATTGCCAACGACGATTGAGATCTTTCCAGCAATTTCACTCATTGGGGCTAAAAGCGGTAGTGATCCATCTGAAGCAACTAAAGTTTCATATGCTAAACCAGTTACGCCAGTATCTCTGAGCATACAAGCAAGGTCTGGATTGCCAGCTAGATGTAAAAAAGTAAATAAAATATGCTTATCATTCAAATACGGTAACTCCGAAATCTGAGGTTCTTTAACTTTTACAATGAGTTCTGAAGATTGATAAAGATCTTCAGGAGTATCAGAAATTGTAGCCCCTGAATCTATGTATTGCTGATTGGAAAAACCAATCTTAGCACCAAGATCATATTCAATAAAAACCTTATGTCCCTGTGAAGATAAGGAAGCAACACTCCTTGGTGTTAGGCCAACTCTATACTCATCCTCTTTAATTTCTTTTGGGACTCCAATTAACACTAAATCAATTCGGGTTGATGATAATCTCCTAATGAAATTGTAAACGAATTTTTAGCTAAATTTGAAACATTTTCACATTCGGAATGCCCTAGATACTCACGAGCAAGATCTGTGTTGCCACTAAAATATTTAAAAGCAATAGTTTTAATGCAAGCATCTTTATCTGATGATGACTCAAATTCGCTGAAAATTGGATCAGGTAAAAGTTCAACCAAATTATTTTTCATTTTACTGTACATATATACAGTATTAAACTAATTTGAGAACCTTTTGTCAATAAGAACAGCTAGCAATAATGCTGGTTCAGTACCTATTACTGACCAAGCATGACTGGTACCCCTTTGAATTACTACATCTAATGGATTTAATGATATTTCATCATTATCAAGAATTAATCTTACTTTGCCTTTTAGAAGTACGATGTAATCTATTGAATTTGTTAAATGCATCCCTGGATGTTTTTTTATATTGGTTCGCTCATGAGATGCATTTATCGTCTCAAATGCAAGAGAGTAAAAACTTTCCATTTCTTCAGTAGTGATATCTTTATTAATGGGAGGAAGTTGAAAATATCTTATTTTTGTCCCATCCCTTTCTGGAGATAACTTTACTTCAGCATTAGATGCTTCCTTAAAATTTTTTCTATCTAGAGCCTCATTATCTGTTTGCCATAATTCTATAAACGCATTGTCACCTAATTCAATTGATGGGTCTAAAACTTTATTACTTTGAATGATTGAGTTTCCCTCTTCATCAATACCTGTAACAATTCTTCTTGGTTTTACTATCATGTCTCAAATAGTTTATTCTGATCTGCAAAAGCTTTTATTTCAATGAAATTGTTTGATGGATCTTTTATAAACATAGTGTGTTGCTCACCTGGCATATTTTCAAACCTTACTTTTGGTTTAATAAAAAAATCATAATCTGACTTTTCTATGTTGTGCTTTATTTCAAGAAAATCTGATATTCCAAGAACTATGCCAAAGTGAGGATATGGCACATCATCACCATCGACATGATTATAATTTTCCTCAGCTAGTTTATTTGAAAGATGCAGAACCAATTGGTGTCCATAAAAATTTAAATCTATCCAGGTTGAATCTGAACGTCCAAAAGATACTGGAAAAATTTCCTTATAAAAATCAACACACGTATCAAGATCGTTAACTGGAATTGCAAGATGGAATGGATGCATTATCTTTGTACTCAAATTAAGTTTCTTTAAGTATAATTTACTGAAATCTATTAATAAATAAATGAAGTTTCTAACAAAGTCTATTCTTCTTATATTTCTTGGGACTATATTCCTAATAATAGTTTATGGAATTAATTTATTTTCATCTAAACCTTTCTCATTGGATCATTATTTAACAAAATATCTAATCATTTCTTTGTCTAAATCACCAGAATATCTTACATATGTTGGTGCAGTTGATTTTTTAAATCCTATTACAAAACACAATGGTAAGTTATCGAATGATTCAATTGATGATATAAGGAAGAATTACTTGGATAATAAAAAACATCTTAATATTCTAGAAAATTTTGATGATAATAAAATATCTGCAGATCAGAAAGTTACAAAAGAAATTGCTTTATTTGATGTTAAGAATGAAATTAAAGCTCACGAACAGTTTAAGTATCACTCGTATCCTATCAATCAAATTGGTGGGTTCCACTTAAATCTAATTGAATTTATCACAGATCTTCATCCAGTAAGAAATAGACGTGAAGCCTATGATTATGTAAAAAGAGTAAATGAAATTGAATCTGTTATCGATAATCAGATTTTATGGATGGTTGAACAGGCAAAAGCTGGAATTTTTTTACCAACTTTTGTATTTGAAAATGTAATAAGACAATTAAACGAGATTATTTCAAATCAAGGAGCTCCACTGAAAGATACTTTTCAAAGAAAAATAGATGATCTAGGTATACAGAGCGAAGAGAAAGATAAACTAAAAAGTTCACTCCAAAAAGCTATCAATGATGGATTTATTCCAAGCTACAAAAAATTGCTTAATTACATGATGGCAACAAAACAATACGCTAATAAAAATCACGGAGTTTGGTCACTTCCAAATGGTGATGAATTTTATAAGTTAAGAATTAGAGTTTATACAACTACAGACTACAGCCCTCAAAAGATTCATGATATTGGTATTAGTGAAGTTAGTAGGATATCAAATAGGTTAAGTGAGATTTTTAATGAACTAAATTATGATCCAGAAAAAACAGCTGGTACATTACTAAATGAACTAAATGAAGATCCTAATTTTCTTTATGCTGACACTCCAGATAGAAAAAGCATAGTAATTGCAGATTACAACAAAATGGTTAAAGAGGCAGAGGAAGGTATAAAGTCCTATTTTGCTAGGATGCCAAAATCAGATGTAATTGTTAAGGCCGTACCTGAATATTCAGAGGAAAATGCTGCTGGCGGTTATTATATGCCTCCTAGTTTAGATGGAAAAAGACCAGGAGTGTTTTATGCAAACCTCTATGATATTAAGCAAACACCTACTTACAGCATGCGAACACTTACTTTTCATGAAGCTCTTCCAGGTCACCACCTACAGAATGCTTTAAATATAGAAAATGAAGAATTGAGCTTTTATAGAAGGTATGGCTATGGAACCTCTGCGTTTGGTGAAGGCTGGGCATTATACTCTGAGCAACTTGCTCTTGAAGCTGGACTCGCAACTGATCCATATGATGAGATAGGGATACTTCAAAGTGAGCTTTTCAGAGCTGTGCGCTTAGTTGTCGATACCGGTATTCATTATAAAAAATGGACCCGTGAGGAGGCTATGAATTACATGAAAGAAAAAACTGGTATGTCAGATACAGAGGTTAGATCTGAAATTGAGAGATATATTGTTTGGCCTGCTCAGGCGTTAAGTTATAAGGTGGGCATGCTAAAAGTACTTGAGTTAAGACAATTGGCAATGGATGCCCTTGGAAATGACTTTGACTATAAAGAGTTTCATTCAATACTACTTGATAATGGCGAACCACCATTATTTATATTGGAGAAATTGGTGAAAAATTGGATTGCTTTAAAGCAATCTTAAAAAATTCAATTTAAATTGGCGGAGAGACGGGGATTCGAACCCCGGATACGGTTGCCCATATACTGCCTTTCCAAGGCAGCGCATTCGACCACTCTGCCATCTCTCCTAATTAATCAAAATTTAATGTTAATATCTCGATATTTTCAACACTTTTTATCAAATAATCGATAGGTAAAAGAGCGAAATTTGATCTTTTGGCTAAGATTAAATCTAATTTATTTTTTGATGTTGCAAGTAAGAGCGTTTTTTTTGCCTTAGATAACTCTCCCAAAGTTAAACTAATTCTTGGTACATCAGGAAATCCTGAGTCTACGCGCACTAAAGATTCAGTATCATGTAATGCATTCTCAAGGTTATCCATATTTGGAAAAATTGAGGCGAAATGTCCATCAGTTCCAAAACCTAAAAGACTTAATTCATATTCGTTGATTTTATTTAATAGTAATTTAGCAGATAAGTCATGCAAACTAATATAATTTTTTTCTTCAAGGTTTATAAAATATTTCTTAATCATTCCCTCATTCGATAAATCATTACTAATAGGTACCCTTCTCTCATCTGAGGGCACAATAATAGGATTAGAACTTCTATCAAGAATTTTTCCTAATATCGAGTATATGGGTAATGGGGATCTTCCTCCAGATAGTATTAAATGAGGATTTTGTTGTTTACATGAATCAATCAATGCACTAATTACATATTGATTAAGCTGTTCGATTGATGAAAATCTATTGACAGAGTTATTGATATTGTTCATGAAATATCATGCTTTTTGAAATTGGCTTGAAAGATCGTATTGGATTAATACTAATGCCGCCTCGACGCATAAATTTTCCAATAACGATCAAGTTTTGAAGCAAAAAATGTGATTCAAATTGATGATAAATTTCTTCAATACATGTTTCATGAAAAGCATTATGTTCTTGAAAGCTCAATAAATAATTAAAAATTGCTTCAGACGGAATCTTTTTATTGGAGGTTTTAAAATATATTTTTCCAAAATCTGGTTGGTTTGTTACTGGACAAACAGATCTAAATCCATCAAAGAAAAAATAGTTATTTGAATTTGATTGCTGTTTATATTTTTTTAATCTGGTATTTTTTTGAGTTAAGAAATTATATTTGAGTTCTGAAATTTTGATTTGAATTTTACATACCTTAAAAATATCTGTTTGAATTTTCTTGAAAATTTCTAAATTACTCTTTGCCTTATATTTATAAAATGAGTTTAAATATAGCTTGAGTGACTTTGACTCAACCGTATACTTACTTTGCGAGGGAAACTCTAGTTCTAAAGGAAAATGGATAGGTTTAAAGTCATAGTCGAGATAGTAAAATTCATAAGCATTCCAAATATCAACGCCATGAACCGATTTTGCAGCATTGTATCTTTTAATGCTGTCTAATATAGAAAAATGCGGCTTCAGAAATTGTTTATTACTTTTTCCTAAATGTTTGATCTTCACTCTCTTATCCCAGTGCCTTTTTTGAGTAAATACAGTGATAAAACAGATAAAAGTGTTATAAAAAATATCATCATCATTAATGAAAATGATACAGAAATATCACTCTCACCTAACATACCTTGCCTGAAAGTATTAACCACATACAGCATGGGATTTGCAAGTGAAACATTTTGCCAAAATTGAGGCAATATTGTTATTGAATAAAAAACACCACCAAGATAGATTAATGGTGTTAGTACAAAAGTTGGAACAATAGTTATGTCATCAAAACTATCTGCATATATGGCATTAAGAAATCCCATGATAGAAAATAAAATGGCGGTTAAAACTAATACATTGATTGTGAGTAATGGATCCACTATTTTAAATTCAGGATAAAAAAATAGGCTTACCAAAAATACTAAAAAACCAACGATAATTCCTCTTGCAGTTCCACCAATAATAAATCCAATGAGTATTATTATGTTAGGCATCGGTGAAATTAATAGTTCTTCAATAGATCGTTGAAATTTAACTCCAAAGAATGATGAAACTACATTTGAATAGGAGCTTGTTATGACAGCCAACATTATTAAACCTGGAATCATAAATTGTATATAGTCTATTCCGTTCATTTGTCCAATTCGCGGTCCAATTAATGATCCAAAAATTACAAAATAAAGAGACATAGTTACAGCTGGTGGAACAAGTGTTTGCAACCATATTCGCATAAATCTTCTTATTTCTTTTTCAGTAAGCGTATAAAGACTCCAAAAAATTTCCTTTTTTCTACTCATCTTTAATTACGTTCATAAAAAGTTCTTCTAAACGATTTGATTCATTCCTCATTGATTTAACAGAAATATTTAATTTATTCAGCTCCGTAAATAAATTATTCATTGTTTGTTGCTTATCAATTGCGACAATTAGTGTTGATGGATCCTGTAACTTGAAGGTGAAATGACTTAATTCAGGTGCAGACTCAATCGGGTGTTCCAGATCAATTACAAAACTTTGTACATCTAATTTTGCGAGTAACTCCTTCATAGATGTATTTTCAACTATCTCGCCATGATCAATGATTGCAATGTTACGACAAAGTTGTTCGGCTTCCTCAAGATAATGTGTAGTAAGGATGATTGTTGTTCCATCATCATTAAGTTTTGATATTAAATCCCACATCCCTCTTCTAAGTTCAATATCAACCCCAGCAGTTGGTTCATCCAGAATAAGAAGTTTCGGCTCATGAATCATAGCTTTCGCAATCATCAACCTTCTTTTAAGACCTCCTGAAAGATTTCTAGATTGCTCATCTCTCTTATCCCATAAACCTAAGCTTTTCAAAACTTTATCACCTCTTAAAATAGCTTCTCTTTTTGATAATCCGTAATATCCAGCTTGGGTTAAAACAATATCCCTTACTTTTTCAAATGGTGAAAAATTAATCTCTTGGGCTACTACACCAATTTGGCGTTTTGCTTCATTGAAATCTCTATCTATATCAATGCCAAAAATTTTGACTGTGCCTGAAGTTTTAGTAACAAGGGATGAAATAATACCAATAGTTGATGACTTGCCTGCTCCATTTGGACCAAGTAATGCAAAAAAATCACCCTTTGTTACAGACAGATTGATACCTTTCAGGGCTTTCACTCCGGATGCATATTCTTTCTCAAGAGCTTGAATTTCAAGTGCAAGATCTGTCATGCTGCTTGCGAATCTTTCTCATAACCATCAACCAACAGGCATAAAACCAAACCTAACAATAACCCAATCCACGCACTATAAAATGTTATAAAAAATGCGATTAGTAAAGCTGTTGCCATTTCAGAATTCTTTTTTGGAATAGACATAGCAATATATGCACATGCGAATCCTGTTAGTATCAGTGTTAAGGTCAATGCCATCACCATTAATGGCTGCATTAAAGTTACAAATGGTAAGGCAAAGTATAGAAATGGAATTCCCATTAGATAATAAGATCCAATTCCGTCGAAAATCGATGGCATAGCATCTTTGCCTTGTTTCCATCTTTCTGCTATCACCACATGAACACCAGTCCATAGGGCGCCTTGGGTTGGAAAAAAAGGATTGACGCATGTTGCGATCAAATTTCTAATGCCAACTGATAAGTGGGATCTGTTTAAATCAATGGGTAAGATTTCATCTGGTCTATTTTTCTGCGCATCTTTCAATACTTCAGTACCAGTAACTAAGTCACCAAACAATAACATATAACCTATAAGAACAAGTGGTGCTGCATCAATAAACATTTGCATGTCAGGAAAACCAATGTAAAAAGGTGAGGTTTTCTCTATCAATGACATAATCTCTGGAATTTTAAAACCCCATTCAATATTGAACTGAAGTTCATTTGTCCAATATGCAACAAGTCCAGCTATCAAAAATCCTGGTAATAATCCTAAAGAACCCACAATCGCAAAGAATTTAGATTTACTTGCAAGCAATTTATAAGGATTAGAAAATGTTGTAATTACGCAGAGGGTTATGGCTACTGTCATTGAGATAGGTTGTAACATGTAAGTTTCAAAATCTTCAAAAAATACCTGATAAAAAGCTGCCAACGCTGCACCTAAAATAATGCCTGCTTTTAATCCTCTAGGAATCATTTCGACTAATACCTTTCCAAATCCTGTCAGTCCTAAAAGTAAAATTAAAATCGTAAATTCAATACACATAGCCGCAAGATATCGAAAAGTATCAGGATTATATGTACACACGTTATCAATACATGGTTCAACACCATACATGCCTGCACTTGCAAGAGCACCTATAACAATTGGTACTGCAGGTGTTACCCAGCCTGGGGCCATCGGCTCGCCAAATATTAGTGGTCCTGCGCTTATTAGAGAGCCTGCAACAAATGAAACAGCAACAGCTTCTTCGAAAGTTAGTCCAAGTTTCATTGCAAGAGGCGCGGCAGCAAATGCTGTAGCACCACTAATTACCATGCCTTGAAGAAATTCTCCCCATCTTAAGCTGACGTGAATAAATGGAATCCTGAGTGTAAATGGTCCCCACTTAATACCAGTTGATCTAATATTATTCATTTTGATAAATTACTCATAGCATCCTCTAACCCCTTCAGCGTTAGAGGAAACATTCTTTTTTCGACAAGGTCTCTTAATATGCAAACAGATGAGGTGTAATCCCAATGATCGTCTTGAATTGGATTAAGCCAAGCAACGCTAGTAAAGTGTGAGCATAATCTCTTTATCCACACACCCCCAGGTTCTTCATTCCAGTGTTCGATGCTACCTCCAGCATTTGTAATCTCATATGGAGCCATTGTTGCGTCTCCAACAAAAATTAGTTTGTAGTCCGATGAATACTTATTAATAATGTCATTGATTTCATATCTTTCTTTTGTTCTTCTTCTGTTGTCTTTCCAAACAGATTCGTAAACACAATTGTGAAAATAGTAATACTTTAAATGTTTAAATTCTGTTTTTACTGCAGAAAATAATTCCTCACAAAGTTTTATAAATGGATCCATTGATCCACCAACATCAAACAGTATGATAACTTTTACATTATTTGTTCTTTCTGGGACCATATTGATATCAAGAATACCTCCATTTTTTGCAGTTGACTTGATTGTGCCATCCATATCAAGTTCAAGTTCATTTCCTTGTCTCGCAAATTTCCTTAGTCGTCTCAAAGCCAATTTAATATTTCTAGTACCTAACTCAAGTGAGTCATCTAAATTTTTAAAGTTCCTTTGTTCCCAAATTTTTACAGCTTTTTTTTGACCTCCCTCGCCACCTACCCTAATACCCTCAGGGTTGTGCCCATTATTACCAAAAGGTGAGGTTCCAGCAGTACCAATCCATTTATTGCCACCTTCATGCCTTTTTTCTTGCTCTTCCATTCTCTTTTTAAACTCTTCGAGTAACTTTTCTAATCCTCCTAAAGATTTAATTTTCTTTAGCTCCTCAGCACTAAGCTCCTTCTCAAAAGCCTTTCTTAGCCAATCTTCAGGTATAAGAGCTTGAAAAATGTCTTCGAGAGTCTCTATGCCTTTAAAGTAGATCTCAAATGCTCTATCAAATTTGTCATAATGTTTCTCATCTTTAACTAAAATTGCTTTAGATAAATGGTAAAAATCATCAATATTTGCGTATGCTAATCTATTCTCAAGCGCTCCAAGTAAATCAAGCAACTCTCTAAGTGTGCATGGCACGCCCGAAGTCCTAACTGTATTGAAAAGATTAATTAACATATCTACTTAGAGTTTTCCCTTCTTGTCATAAAAGCTAGACGCTCTAAGAGGTGTACATCTTGTTCATTCTTAAGTAAAGCTCCATAGAGAGGTGGAATAGCTTTCGTATTGTCTGCATTTTTTAGGATTTCATCAGGTATTTCATCTGACACAAGTAATTTTAACCAATCAATAAGCTCAGAGGTTGACGGCTTTTTTTTCATACCAGGAATTTTTCTGACATCAAAAAAGATATCAAGCGCATCTTTTAAGAGCTTCTTTTTGATTTTAGGATAGTGCACATCAACTATAGCCTCCATAGTATCCCTATCAGGAAACTGGATATAATGAAAAAAACATCTTCTTAAAAAAGCATCCGGCAGCTCTTTTTCGTTATTTGAAGTTATGATTATGATGGGTCTTTTTTTTGCTTTAATGGTCTCATTAGTTTCGTAACAATAAAATTCCATTCTATCTAGCTCTTGAAGTAAATCATTGGGGAATTCAATATCAGCTTTATCAATTTCATCAACCAACAATACAACTTGCTTTTCAGATTCAAACGCCTCCCATAGCTTTCCTTTTTTTATATAGTTTTTAATATCTTTTACTCTTTCGTCTCCTAATTGAGAATCTCTAAGTCTAGTAACAGCATCATATTCATACAAACCCTGAGATGCCTTGGTAGTTGATTTTATATGCCACTCTATTAAATCCATTTTTAGAGACTTTGCTACTTCAATGGCTAAAAGTGTTTTTCCAGTTCCTGGTTCACCTTTAATTAAAAGTGGTCTCTCTAAAGTAACTGATGCATTTACTGCCATACTTAAATCATCGGTTGAAACATAATTTTTTGTACCTTTAAATTTCATATTTATTCCTTAGCTATTCCAAGCCTTTCATTTGATTTTAAAATCTTTGCAACTTGAGAACTTGTAGCAACTAAATTCTCATTTAAGTCCCACAGTTTAACATTTTGTTCGAAATATCCTTTATTTAAATCTGTTGCTATACCATCCATAAATAAAGCTGATGTTTCTGGTAATTGACGAATATTTGTTGTCATATTTAAAGTAGGTATCCATCCTAATGGTCCATATTTATTGATAACAACTGGTGGGAAGATATCTGTTAAGTATGAAAGAATGAACTGATCTGGAATTCCTCCCTTTAGTTCAACATATGCTGAACACCTAGCTTCATGATTAATATTATTATCATCTCTTTTCCACCATACATGATCAGGAAAGATAGATAATTCAAGTTGTTTAATAAACTCCGGCGTAAAACCTTTTTCTATTGAATCATAATCCATTTTGATAAACTTAGATCTTGCTGCTTCGTTCTTAATTTTTGGAAATGGTGATTGTAAATCTGAATAACCAGATATCTTATCTAAATCAGTACACAGTCCAGACATTTTACATGTAACATTATCATGTTGTATGAGTTCAACTTCACCCATTGAGGTGCCCCTACTTTCTCTAATAACTTTTACTTTAAGAAATGCCTCACTAGATTCTGTTCTATCTAAAAAAAATATATTTGAGTTAAAAGAACATGTGTGGGGCAAAACACTTACTAGCGCTTTATGCATGATTGCAAAAAGATAACCGCCATTGGGTGTATTGCCAACTGAATATTTTTTGTCAGGAATAAAACTAAAGAGATTATCTTCTATTTGTTTTATTTGAATTGCTTGTTGGAACTGATCAAATTGGTTCATATTTACACTACTTCAATCTATTATAATAATTGATTATATGCCTGATTATTTTGATATAGCCTGTAATTTTACCAGTCAAGAGTTTATTAATAAAACTGACGCTATTATTAAAGAATCTGAAAATCATGGTGTCAAAAAGTTCTTAGCTGTTTCATCAACAATCTCAGATTTCAAGACTATTGCAGAACTAAGAAAATCTTATCCAAATAAAATATTCTCATCTGCAGGAATTCATCCTCATAATGCTACTGAAGTGAGTGGATTAGATCCAAGTGAGCTTGAAAAAGAGATTCTCTTCTACAAACCAAATGTAATTGGTGAAACAGGCCTTGATTATTTTAGAAATCTTTCTCCAAGAGATCTACAAATTCAATCATTTGAATTCCATATCCAGATTGCAATTGAGAATGCATTACCTCTGTTCTTACATCAGAGAGATGCGCATGAGGATTTCGTCAGTGTATTAAAAGCTTTTAAAAGCAAATTACCAAAACTTGTTGTTCATTGTTTTACTGGAAATGAAAATCATCTTTCAGATTATCTTGATTTAGGAGCATACATTGGAGTTACTGGATGGATTTGTGATTACAATAGAAATCAAGAGTTACTACGTTCAATTAAAAAAATACCTCTTAATAAGTTGATGGTTGAAACAGACTGTCCATATTTATTACCAAAAAATTTAGCTAATAAGCCAAAAAATAGAATCAATCTTCCACAATATTTACCACATATTGTCAGAGAAATTAGTAAATTAAGAAACGAAGACATGATCGAAATTGCGAACAATGCATACCAAAATTCTATTAATTTTTTTTCTTGAACTGATTAATGTCTAAATTATATTTTTGGCAAACTTCATCATTATTCTGTCCAACAGTTTGAGGGGAATTTTTTATACCTTCTTTGGTATTTGAAAACCGCGGAGCAGGTGCAGGTTGCATATAATTATCGACTTCAAGAAAAGTATTTCTTGATTTTAGATGAGGATGATTAGGAGCCTCAGATAAATTTAAAATAGGAGCAACACAGGCATCAGTGCCATCAAAAATATTGGTCCACTCTTCTCTAGTTTTCTTTTTAAAGGTTTCTGCAATTTTCTTTGAGAGTTCTTCCCATCTATCTTTATTCATCTGATCAAGGAATTGATCATCATTAATTTCAAGCTTTTCTAGGAGGATAGAATAAAATTGGGGTTCAATCGAACCAACTGACATAAATTTCCCATCGCTGCACTCATAGGTATCATAAAAATGTGCGCCGCCATCAAGCAAATTTGATTCGCGCTGATCTGACCAATGACCAAAGGCATTGAATGAGTAAAACATTGTCATTAAAACGCTTGCTCCGTCAACCATTGCTGCATCTACAACTTGACCTGTACCTCCATTCTTAACATTAATAATGGCAGCCAAGATTCCCATAGCTAAAAACATGCCACCACCACCATAATCTCCAATTAAGTTTAATGGAGGTGTAGGCTTTCCATCTTTTCTGCCAATTGCATCTAAAGCACCAGTTAATGCAATATAGTTGATATCATGACCGGCGGTTTTTGCTAATGGGCCATCTTGACCCCAACCAGTCATTCTTCCATAAACTAGACTGGGATTTATATCTAATAAATCATCAGGACCCAAACCTAAACGTTCCATAACGCCAGGTCTGAAACCCTCAATAATTGCATCTGCTGAAATAATTAATTTTTTAATTTCTTCTATGGTTTTAGGGTCCTTTAGATCCGCAGAAAGGGATAATTTAGATCTACTTTGGAAATCAAGTTTATTGCCCTGTCCAAAATTTGACAGTCTATCAATTCTTATTACTTCTGCCCCCATATCAGCCAATACCATTCCACAGAATGGGCCTGGACCAATTCCTGAAAACTCAATTATTGTGATTCCTGTTAATGGGCCTGACATAACTTATCTAAACACATTAGAGGATTTTAATAGATATGGCAGTAACACTAAAGTAGCTAATAATGACGTGATAAGTGCTATGGCTGTAAATAGACCAAATAAAACTGTTGGAGTAAAGTTTGAGAAGGTAAAAATTAAAAATCCGATGGAGATTGTTAAGGCAGTATATAAGATTGCTTTTCCAATTGAGTTATGTGATATACGAATTGCATTCACAGGTGATGCACTATTTTGCAGTTGCTCTTTATACCTATAGATGTAGTGGATAGTATTATCTACAGCCATGCCAACGCTAATTGCAGCCACTGTAATAGTCATGATATCTAATGGTATTCTAAAGATTCCCAATAATCCTAGTACCATAGATGCAGTTATGAGGTTTGGTATTAATCCTATAAAAAAGATCTTAAATGAGCGAAAAATTATAAAAAATAAGATACCAATTATAATAAACACTAAACCCAAAGATTTAATTTGTGAAGAAAATAAGGATTGCAACATATTATTATATAAGACAGCAAGACCTGTGATTTCAAATTGATTTCTCTCTAGTCCAAATTTATTAACTAGATCACGCTCCAAGTTTTTTATTAATTCATTTCTGTTTAATGATTCAGAGGACTCATAGACTCTCGAGGCAAGTCTAACTTGATTATCATCTTTACTGATGTATGAATAAAGTAATGATTCTTTCAAATCATCTGGCAGAACAGATCTTAGCAGTGCTAGCTCAAGATCATTTAATGGAGCATTATCATTAATTAGTCTTGCAAGCTTAATGCCACTTGCAACACTTAAAACTTTTCCAACTTCAGGTAAGTCATCTAAATAATCATGTATGTCCTCAAGAAAATCGAGACTATATACATTCCACCAATAACCTGATGCAGTGCTTTCGTCATCTTGAAATAAATCATCTTCAAACAAATCATCATCAAGATCATCAATAATAATTTCTTGTTCGTCAGGTGCTCTAATGATTATGTCTAGGGTGGCCGTTCCACCTAATTCTTGATCAAGCAAATATAGACCCTGAAAAATCTCTGTGTCTTCATTAAAATAATCTATAAAGCGATTTTCAACTTTCAGTTGAGAGATCCCTATCAATAGTAAGATAAACATGAATGCTGATAACAAAGACATCAATTTGCCAGTTTTTAAAGCTAATTCTGAGAAGAATTTTTGAAGATAATTAATCCACTTTGGCTCAAAATTATTTGTTGGTAGTAATAATTGCATAAGGGCAGGAAGCAATGTAAAAGTGAAAATAAAAGAAAATAACATACCAACTGCCATCATCTTTCCAAATTCAATAACTGGTTTAATATCACCCAATATCAGTGATATGAACGCAATAGCAGTTGTAAATGCAGCAAAGAAGCACGGAAGAAACATCTGCTGACATGCCTTTGCTATAGCATTAGTCTTGTTTGATGTATGTGCCAATAATTCATTGTATCTAACGAGAATATGAACAGTTAGCGAGATAGTCAGTATTAGCAATAGAGCAATAAAGTTGGAGGAGACAACACTAATTTTCCAATCCATAAAACCCAAAAGACTTGCAGTGGATATTGTTGCAACTGCTGCATTAATAATTGGCAATATTGCATATCTAAAATCCCCAAAAAATGTGTATAACAAGAGTAAGAAAACAATGGCTACACTGATACCAAATACATATAAATCAGATTTTATGAATGCCATCATATCAGTTGCTATCATTGATGGACCACCAAGAAAAAGAATCCCCTCGCCTCTAAAATCATTCATAATATTTCTTATTTGAGCTATTTGACGAGTGCGCTTTTCTGCTTCTAGATCATTGATTTCAGAAATACGTTGATTAATTTCATTAAGTGGCAATTGACCTAAATCATCATCACCTTCAGCAATTTTATATCTTAAATTTATGAGCTCTCTATACTCTTCATTTTCTTCAAGCACTACCTGCAAAGCAGTCGTTTTAGCATCAACACTTATTATTAGCTCAGAATAGATCGGATTATTTATTATTTCTTCAGCGGCCAATTTAAGATCGACATCATCATCAATGATGGTTTTAATGTTATCTGCTATTTCGGCCAAGCCTACTTTTGGCTGAAAAAAAATTGGTGCATCTAAAATAGATAAAACAGATTCAACACCCTGAATTGACTGAAGTTTACTTTCAAGATTACTTATAGTTTCCAAAGTGTTTTTAGAAAACAATTTGTCATTAGGAGTGAAGGTAATAATTAGAAAATCTGAATTACCAAAAGTGTTTCCAACCTCTCGATATATCTTAAAAGACTCATCACCTTGAAGAACCAATGCATCGGATGAAGAATCTAATTTAAAATTTAACAGACCCTGAGAAAGAAATAATAAAGCAATCGCAACAAATGTAATTACAAAGTATTTTTTTTCGACAATTGCATTGAAAAAATTCACTTTTTTGAACAATTTGGTGATTTAGGAGCATGATCAATCTTAGAATACTCCTCTTTGGTATAAGCATGAATCGCAAGTGCATGAAAAGTTTTTATTACTTCACCCAAATTTTTATATATGTCCTTATGTCTTGATATTAAAGGTAATTCATTAAACCTTTCATCAACGATTATTAGTTTAAAGTGAGATTCTGTGCTATTTCCAGAATGCATATGGCTCTCATTTATTAGGTCAAAGGTAGCCTCAGGATAAGCATTCTCCAGTGTTTCTCTGATAACATGCTCAGTACTCATAAGCTCCTTTTAATTTTTAAAAACAAATTGGCTGACGCTTATTCTTTTAGTTAAAAAACCACCACGACAATATGCAAGATATGTATCCCAAATTTTTTTAAATTTCTCATCAAAACCTAATTTATTAATAGAATTCCATTTTTGATTGAATTTTTGGTACCAGATTTCAAGCGTCTTTGCATAGTCATAACCAAAATCGTCTATTTCAGATAAAGTAAGTGACGATTTCTTTGCTATATCCTCAAATCGATTTGGTGAAATTAATTCACCTCCAGGAAAAATATAAGTTTGTATAAAATCTGCGTTGCTTAAATACTCATCCAATAATTCGTCTCTTATAGTAATGGTTTGTATTACAGAAGAGGAGTTTTTTTTCATAAGTGCAGCAATCTTATCTGTAAACGTTTGCCAATACTTAGAGCCCACTGCCTCAAACATTTCAATGGACACTACAGCATCATACTCCCCATGATGATCTCTATAATCCTCAAATAGGATTTTTGAATCTCGATACTTTGCATTTCTTTGTTTGGCATAATCAAGCTGCTCATTAGAAATTGTAAGACCAACTACTTGGTGACCTTGTTCAGATGCATGCTCTATAAATCCTCCCCAACCACAACCAATTTCAAGTATTTTTGAACCCGAGGGCAAGTTCAATTTATCTAATATAGATTGATATTTATTTTTTTGTGCACTTGATAATTCTTCTGCATCTGAATTAAATTTAGCAGACGAATATGTAAAAGTTTCATCAAGCCATTCCTTAAAAAAATTATTCCCCAGATCATAATGGGCATGAATATTTTTTTTACTCCCAATTTTGGTATTTTGATTAAAAAAGTGTTTGATAATATTTATGTATTTACCTAAAGATTTTTTGGATAGTAATTCACTAAAACTACTCAGATTGCCTGCAAAAATATGATAAAGATTAAGAAGGTTATCAGTTTGCCAGTAGTTATAAATATAGCCTTCTGCAAACCCTACATTACCTTTACTGATAATAAGTGAGATGGCTTTATAGTTATTTATTTTTAGAAAGGCCTCTGGGCCATTGTTTCCAAACTGATGTATGGTTAGGTCGGGAAGTTCAAGAGTTAATCTCCCGAAATGAATACTTTGTAAATATTTAAGTAAACTATTTTTTACCATCATTCTTATGATAACTGTTTCCTTCGTGAGGATATACAATATTTTTTTTTAAATACAATTTGAGTGCTTGCAAATGAATCCTTGGGAGAATCAATACTTGTTGAAAAAATATTACAAAAAGTCCAACTAGTCTTGAAAAGAGATTCTTTTGCAATACCCTTCCATTGATTGATGAAAATACTTCTAATATGTTTTCCTCTGAATACTCCTCAATAACAATCCTATTTGGCGCATTAGAAAGTTGAAAAAGGTAATAACCATTTTTTTTATTAAATGGAGACACATACATATTTTTTGAAACTTTGACTTTTGAATCACAATTATTTTGAATATCAACTTTATAGAACTGTTTGTCTTTGAAGGTATTGGTGACATCAACCAAAATACTCAATAATTTGTTGTTGGAGTAAAGAAATATGAAGCATACTGGGTTAAATGCCTTTATATTAAAAAAGTTAGGAATTTTGAGTAAGTCTAGTGAAACTTCTTGAAGCGATGAGTCTTTTGACCATGTTTTAGTCCACTCCTTAAAAAGCATTGATTCTGTGAAATCAAAATCTAAATTTGTAAAAGTTGGAAATTTAATTTCTTTGATTTCAAACTTATCTAAATCAAAAAAGTCTTTAACCAAATAAGCTGCATAGGGATATTTAAATGCATGTTTATTTCCAAAATGTCTTTTGTGGTATACATTCCCTTTAAAAATTTCAATAGTCACTAGCAGACCTTTGAATAAGTTTTACTACATGCTTTGAAGATTTTAGACCATCTTCATGAAAGCCATTGCCATGATAAGCACCAACAAAGAAAATATTATTATTTCCTTGAATTAGTTTTATCTCTTTAACTGCATCATAAAGGGCTTGATTATACAAAGGATGTTGGTATTTCATTTCTTTAAGCACCTTGTCAGCATTGGGTTGTATGTCACCCAGAGAAACAAAGATATTTTGATCCGTGCCTAATTTTTGCAAATTATTCATCCAATATGTAAGTCCAAAAGATTGCTCATTTTGATATGTATTCCAAGATGCCCACATGCTCTTATCGTCAGGCATATAGCTCGAATCTGTATGTAAAAAAACTTTATTTTGCACATAACTTATACTTTTAAAAAGTGCTGAGTATTTCCACTTAAAATTTATACAATCATTAATTTGATTTGCATGGCAGGCAAAAATTAAATAATCATATTCATGCTCATTATCATTGTTTCTTAATAAAAATTTATTCTCTTTCTTATTGATTAATACGTTAGAGTTGAGGTGTACTTTATTAACTGACCATTTACTTAATAATGCCTTTATATATTGATTGCTCCCATCATTTACTGAAAACCATTGAGGCCTATTTATCAGATCAAATAAACCATGATTTTCAAAAAACTTTAAGTAAGAAATTAATGGAAAATCTTTAATTTTATTTGTATCTGTTGACCAAATAGCTGCACCCATTGGAAGAATATAAGTCCTCTCAAACTCTTTTGGGAATTTTATTTGATTTAACCACTCTCCCAAAGTTAATTCGCTATTGCGTTCTATCTCCTTTATAGCAACTCTTTTAAAGTTAATAATATTTTTTAACAATCTGAACTGCCTAATTGATAGATATTTATTAATATTAAAGAAGTCTTTTGAAGACCATGAATATGACTCAGAAGAATATGAAAAGGACATATCTGATTTATTGATTTTGATATTCAGTTCTCTAAAAAGATTTATAAGATGTTTATAATTCTTGTTGTTAAAAACAATAAATCCAGAATCAACATTCACATTAGATCCATGAAGTTCAATAGTGTGAGTATCAGTATGACCACCAAGCCTTGATTCTTTTTCAAAAATATCAACTACATATCCTTTTTGGCTTAATAAGTGAGCTATAGATAACCCTGAAATTCCTGCACCAATAACACCAATTCTTTTAGTCATATTTTTTTATACCAGATGATTTTCTTTGGTCATAAATTTTATGCTTGTAAGCATCATTAAAGGATGTTGAAGAAAAAGGTTTGGTTCTTTGTTCTTGAGCTGATAAATTTGATTTATTCCTTGTAAACACCATTATCATTAATCCTGCTATAAATCCTGCTATGTGTGCCAAATATGCAACACCATCATTTGAACCTAGTGAAAAAAATTGTCCAATAATCCAAAAGCCTAAAACTATACCGGCTGGTACATTGATGATCTGCACAAAAATAAATATCCATGCAAAAACTCTTACATTAGCTCTTGGGTATATTAGGAAGTAGGCACCAAGGACTCCAGCTATAGATCCACTAGCACCAATCATAGGTACCGTGCTTGATGGATCAATAATACCTTGGAAAATTGATGCAATAAAACCACATATAAGATAAAAGATAGTAAATTTTATTGGGCCTAAGATACATTCAATGTTATCTCCAAAGATATATAAAAATAACATGTTTGAGAACAAGTGCATGAATCCACCATGTAGAAATAAAGAACTTATAAGCTCAAAATACCCAATGTATGTACTTTCAAAAAATTCTTTGGGAATAAAACCATAATCTAAGAATAATCTATACTCCTGATCTGGATTCAGTGTAAGTTGATAGATAAATACTAAGATATTTATCAGTATCAGGCTATATGTAACTTTAGGGGTGCCTTTTGTAGGATTATCATCAAATAATGGTAAAAAAAACATTAGCTATCCAAATGCTTGCTATCAAGCAGATTGTTAATTTCAACAATAACTTTTTCCCAAAAAATCCACTCTGATTGATTGAGGTTTGCTGCAAATTCTGCTGCGCGGAGCATTGCAATAGCAGAAGCATCATCTCCATATTGGGATATCAGATTTTTAGCCGCTTTTCGAATCTCTTCCAATGTTTAAGTAAATTATAATGATAGGATTTAAGAATACTTTATCGTAAGAAAAACAACTTGGAAAGGCAATATTAATGAGTTCATTCTCTTGGCACGATACAATATTGTTAGTAAATAAACTAATCAGTAAGTGAATATTTTTTTGATAAATGATGGCGTTCAAGGACATTTAAATCAGAGCACAGCCTTGTGTGAACAATTATGTAAAGAATTAAGTCAAAAGTATGAATTAATTTCAATTCATGACGATCTCCCATCTCTTAACAGTGAAGATAAAAATTATTTTATTGGTGCAGGCAATAAAGTACATAAAAAACTTCTTGAAATTAAGAAGAGGTATAGTGATGCTTTTGTAATTGCAATTCTAAGACCTTCCTTTTTCATGTCAAAATTTGATCTTATTCTTGCTCCAAATCATGATTTTATATTTAAAAAAGTTCCAAAAAACTGCATTACTTATGAGGGCGCATTGTGCAAAACATCCTTGAAGGAGACTGATAATGACATTCATCTTATTGCTTTGGGAGGTGCAAATAAGAATGTTTTGTTTAGTAAAGAAATCTTATTAAAGAATATTGAATATTTATCACTAATATTTCAAAAGAAGCATTTATATATCGCAAACTCCAGAAGAACATCTATGGAAATTTGGAATGCCATTAAATCGCAATATGAAAATGTCCAGAACATTAATCTACTTGATATTAATTCTACAAATACGAATGAATTCAATAAGATTATGAGAAATGCCTCAAAAAGATTTATAACACCTGATAGCTTCAACCTAATCTTTGAGAGCTTATCGACAAGTGGAAAGACATATATTCTGCAAACTGCGATTAACAAAAAAATGAGGTCATTTTTTTTACTTAACAAGCATAAGGTTGTGGTAGATAAGTTAATCGAAGAAAAAAAAGCAGGCTTTGTTTATGCAGATATTTCTTTGGGTATAAAAAATATGCTTCATAAACTTATTGAACCAGTTATGGGTCATGAGCCATTTGCCGAAGTTGAAAAAGTTGTTTATCAAATAAAAAGATTCTTTTAATGAAGCATAAAATTGGTCATCTCATATCAAGTTCAAAGTATGCAGGTATTGAGCAACATATAAATGAATTGGTAAGTGAATTTCAGAATACTGACATCAAAGCAACAATTATCGCTGATAAAAAAATTAAAAATCATTTCAATAATTTAAATTTCATTAATTTTGCAAATAAGTATCGATTTAATCCATTCAATATAATTAGGCTTTATAAGATATTAAAACAAAATGAAATTCAGTTGTTGCATTGTCATGGCAATAAATCAATATTTTTAGGGTCAATACTAAAGAATTTTTTAAATATAAAACTTGTAGCCACAGTGCACGCATTTAAATCAAAACAACAATCAGTTAAGAATTATGATGTGGTCATTAAAGTTAATAAAAATATTAATTTATTACATCCCAAGACTGCATTAGTAAGAAATTGGGTAAAGCCGAATCTGAGCTCAAAGATTAGTTCTCGCGATGGACCGTTTATTGCAATTGGAAGGCTTGAAGAAGTGAAACGTTTTAATTTGTTAATTGATGCATGGGAAGAAATAAATATGCCTTTAGTGATTATTGGTGAAGGCAGTAAAAGGAAATATTTAGAGTCACTTATAGCTAAAAGAAATCTATCTAGTCGCATAACCCTTACGGGACAGTTGTCAGAAAATCAGTTGTCCAAGGTTTTTGAATCTGCAAAAGGATTGATCATTACAAGCAAACATGAAGGTGGTCCAAGAGTAGCTTTAGAGAGCTTAAGCTACCAAATACCAGTTTTTGGTTCCAGTGTAGGATATCTTGCTGAGCTGCTATCAGAGGAGTTATTAGCAAATCCAGAAGATGAAAAACAAATCATTAAAACAATTAGATCATGTGCACATAATGCAAACAAAATAGATGTAAGAGAAGCAACTAAAAATGTTTTAAATAAATTTTCTTTAAATAAAGCAGTACAAATTCATTTGAAGATTTACGACGAATTACTAAGTAATGATTTGTAAAATTCTATTGTTGCAGAAGTTTGAAAATCTTTGGTAAATTCTTTTGGTAAATTAATAATATCAGGAGAATCAAGCAATCTTTTAGTGGTACCGATCAATTCATTCATATCACCAAACTTTACAGCACCAGAGGAATTTAATTTTTTAAGTGATTCGCTAACTCCTCCCCTATCCCATCCTATAACTGATGTTCCACATGCTGCAGCCTCAATAATTGTCCTGCCAAATGGTTCAGGTTTATTTGATAGATTAAATACCAATGCAGATAATTTATATAAATTTTCAATATCTGGTCTGGCATCTAGGAATTTAATATTTTGATCATTCAGCCCAAGTCTTTTGGCAGAGTTTTTAAGTGTCTGTAAATAGCGATTTTTATTTGCTGCTACCTTGCCTATAACTAGTCCAAAAATATCATTATTATTTAAGTGTTTAATTAACTCTAAAAAGAATTCTATGCCTTTCCAATGAGTTATTCTTGCAGGCATCAATAAAATCTTCTTATTAATCATTTCGGGATTATCAATATTCCATTGCTTTAACCATGATTCACCTATATGAGTTGAATTAAACTTTGATGTATTGCAACCTCTGTAAATTCTTATAATTTCTTTATCTCTAACATCATAATTACTCGTTATGTAGTCTGTAACAGTATTTGATATTGAAATGATTGCATCTGAATAAGCCATAGATTTGCTATACCAAGGTTTACTATAAAGACCATGAAAAGTAGATACTGTGATAGGTTTATTTAGCTGTTTTCTGAGTGAAATATGGTGAATCCATGCAGGAAATCTTGATCTGACATGCACAATATCAAATTGATTCTCATTATAGATTTTTCTTAAATTTTTATATTGAATTAAAGAACGAATTGATTTTTGTCCAATGGGTAATTTAAAGTGCGTAACGCTTGGTCTGAGTTCTGCCACAAGTTTTCCACCAGCAGAAACAACAGATGATTGATGAGATTGATCAATTAATTCATTTGCTAGATCTACAGTGCCACGTTCGACTCCACCAAAATCTAACTCAGGTAAAAGTTGAGCAATATGCATTTATTCGTATCTTAGAGCGACAGCTGGATCAAGCTTAGCAGCTCTTCTAGCAGGCCAAATACCAAAAAATAAACCAACAAGCGCTGAAAAGAATACTGAGCCAATAATTGCCGTAAAAGGAAATACAATTGGCCAATCTTGAAGAAAAGCTATTAAAAAATACAGGCTGGTTCCTAAAACTACACCAATTAATCCACCAATTAAGCAAAGCGTAATCGCTTCTATCATAAATTGAGTTAATATTACTTTGCTAGTTGCACCCAATGCTTTTCTGAGACCAATTTCTCTAGTACGCTCAGTTACTGAAACTAGCATAATGTTCATTACTCCAATGCCACCAACTAGCAGACTAATGCCAGCAATCCCAACAATCAGTGCAAAGAATATTGAAGTAGCCTCTCTTCTTAAATCAACAGCTTGACTCCAATCATTGATTCTAAAATTATTTTCCTCCCCAGGGCCAATGTCATGCTCTCTTCTCAAAACTCTTTCAATAGCAATCATCACTTCCTCAACCCTGTAATCTGTAGAGAAATCCACATTAATTGAATTGATAGTGTCTCTGCCAAAAATCCTATCAGATGCAGTGTAGAGTGGAGTATAAATTTGTTCATCGGGGTTTCTCCATCCATTAGAGCCTTGTGATTTTATGAACCCAATTACTTCAAAGCTCACTCCTGCGATTGAAATTTCATTATTTAACAATCGTTTTTTAGAAGTCTTGAGTTCTTTTGGAACAGAAGATCCTAATACAACCACCCTTTTTCTAGATAAATCTTGTCGTTCAGAAAATAAGATGCCTTCATCAAGTTCGTATCCTCTAATATCGAAGAAATTAGCCGTTGAGCCTATGATCTCAAGACTTACACTTTCATTATTCAGTTTTACCTGTCTTGATCCTCTTATTTCAGGTGCTATTTTCCAATCAATTTCTCTATCATCCTCTAATGCATCTGCATCTTTTATATCAAGAGTTCTTTTTCTGTCACTAGATGATCCAGACCGCGACCAACCTGGATAAACATAGATTGTCCTTGCTCCTAGCTTAGTAATAGAATCATCGATAGCTTTTTGAGCACTTGATCCCATTGATACCATCGTAATTACAGCTGCAGTACCAATAATTATTGCTAATGTGGTTAATATTGATCTAAGAGCATTTGAGCGTATTGCATCAACTGCTGTATTAATTGATTCACGGATTAGCATTAACCAAATCTACCTTTTAAACGTTCCGTAAATCTTTTTTGATATTTAATAAGGCCATCACTCGGAAGGACATAAACAATATCATCTTTGTTAAGACCACTGATTACCTCAACGTGATTAAGATCAGTTTTACCAATCTTTACCCAAACTAGCTTAGGGCCTTGTGTTGTCTCTTTAAGAACTATGAAAGAATCAAAACCTTCACCGACTATTTTCTTTTTTAGAAAAGAACTTATCTCTTCATCATTAATCCCCATCAAGCTTGCAACCATCTGTATGTCTTTTCTTGTTCTAAGTGAGGCGGCTGGTAAAGCAAGCGCAACTTTTTCATTTAAAATTTCAATCTCAACATCAGTATTCATCCCAAGCAATAAAAGATTTTCAGTATTATCTATCTCTATTAAAACTGGAAAGGTTGTGACGTTTTGATCTTCTTGTGACTGAGGTTCAATTTTAGAAACAATGCCAGTAAATTTTTTGTCTCGATATGCGGATACTTTCAGTGTAACTTCTTGACCTACAGAAATTTTTCCAATGTCAATTTCATCAACCAAGGCTCTAACTCTGACTTTATTGAGATCTGCCATTTCCATTAATAGTGTGCCGCCACCAATTGCAGATGTTGGAGATGAAATTACTTGACCAACTTCAGCTGCTCTTGAAATTATTGTTCCATCAATGGGAGATTTAACTAACGTGTCATCCAGTGCTATTTTTGCATTTTCTAAGAAAACCGTTGATCTTACATACAGTGCTTTTGCAGATGAATATGCTTCTTGTGCATCTTCAAAGGTTTTATCAGAAATACTGCCCTCTTTATGCAGTGCATTTGAACGTACAAACTGACTTTCAGCATTTTCAAGTCGAACAGTAGCTACATCTAAGTCTGCAGCAGCCTGCTCTAAATTATTTTTTGGTGTTCTTTGATCAATTCTTGCAAGGACTGAGCCTTTACTAACATAATCTCCTATTTCTGCGCCCAAGAAAAGTATTTCACCCGATGCTTTTGATTTGATCTCTACAGAAGATATTGCTTCAACAACACCTGATGCTTCTACAGTTAAGTCAAGATCTTGGCTTGCTATTTCTTTTTTTGTATAAAAATTGAATTCCTCAGCATCTTGAGAGCCACAGCTTATTAAAATAAATATTGATAAAAAACTAATGTATCTCATCATTTGAAATATTTCCGTCTTTGATGTGAATAATTCTTTTAGCTGCACTAGCCACTTCATTTTCATGGGTAATTAATATAATTGTTTGACCATTTTCATTTAACCTTTTAAAAATATCCAAAACTTTCATACCTGTCTGACTATCTAAATTACCAGTAGGCTCATCAGCAAATAAGATTGATGGATTATTAACAAGTGCACGTGCAATCGCTACTCTTTGTTGTTGTCCTCCAGATAACTCTGAAGGCTTATGATCTTTTCTATCTAATAACTCTACTTTTTCAAGAGCATCAAGTGCAATAGTTTTTCTTTCACTGAGACTTATACCGGCATACTGAAGAGGTAGCATTACATTTTCAAGAGCAGAGCTTCTTGGTAGCAAACTAAAATTCTGAAAAACAAAACCTATCTCAGTATTTCTAATTTTTGAAAGTTCATCATCACTCATTTGGCTCACTTCTTTGTTATTTAAAGAATAAGTGCCTTTTGTTGGGGAATCTAGGCATCCAATGATGTTCATCAGCGTTGATTTACCAGATCCTGAGGGTCCCATAATTGCAACATATTCACCTTTTGTAATTTCAAAGGTTACTCCTGATAGAGCATCTAAGGATTGATTACCCATATAGTAAGTTTTTTTTAGATTATCTACATTGATCATTTTATTAATTAGAAAATTCTATGATTGTGTTTAAGTACTCCATCCATGAAGTTGCTTGATCTCCATAAGTTTCATGTTCAGTCATAGTTTTAAGAAGTGTAAGCGCTTTGGTGTAGTTTCTTAATTCAATATTTGAAATGGCATATATCAAATCAATTTTTCCGGTTGTATCAATCTCATTTTGTTTTGCTAGATCATAAGCGTTTATAACTTTTTCCCACATAAATGAAAAGAAGGCTACATCTATTAACTGAATTAAAAGCTCTTCATCATATTCATTATCAATTGCTTTTTCTAAAGCAACAACTGACTTTGATCTATCTTTTGCATAAAGCCATGCATCTGAAAGAAGTTTGAGATTAGCATTATCAGTAGCATCTATTTCACCTTTATCTAATTTCTCCTCAAGCAGTTGAGCAGAATTTGCGGGATTTTGATTGTATAGGTAAAAATTAGATAAATTTAAAAAATCATCTGGTTTATCAAGTAAATTTTTTAAATAAGAAACTTCTAATGTAGCTAATGCTAAGTCATTTTTTTCAAGGATATTATAAATAGCAGATAGTTGAATATAGTACCTTTTTACATCTGGTTTGAATTTAACCAACATAAACGCGCTCTCTTGAGCTTCTAGATACAAGCCTTTAGTGTATTCAATCGCAAACTTTAATTTGTACCAATCTTCTCTAAAACCACTGTACTTTACTGCGCTGGCAATATGTTTATATGCCGTATCGAAATCTTCTTTCTGAGCATAAGCAAGTGCAAGCATGCCATACACCTCACCAATATTTGGAATTTTTGATACACGTTTGCCTACTTCAGATAAATAATCCTCAAGAAAGGTGATACTCTTTTCGAGCTGTTTTTTAAATGCATAAAGTTGGCTTATAGTTACAACAAGCCTAGCTTGCTCCTCTAATGGGAATGCTCCTGTTTCATAAGAAACTAATAGCTTTTCAAAGCCCTCATCATATCTTTCTTGTTGTATTAAATAAAAGCCAAAAGTTCTTGCTATGACAGCTTTATCATAAGAATCTCTCCTCCAATTTTGCTCATAAAGACCAAAGAGGATTTCTTCAGCTTCCTTTAAATCTCCTTGTTCAAATCTTGTATCAAATCTTACTAATTCATAATAAACCCATTGATTTAAAGTTGGAGCATCACCTTTAGAATAGAAGGATAAAAAGATGATTAAAAATGTAGTTAAAACTAATTTCATATTTTTAATTTAATTTGAAATCAATGATTTGTACACCATCTTGTTTCATGGCAACACCATTAATGACTTTAGGTCGAAATTTCCATTTTTTTATCGCGGTAAGTGCTGCTCGATCAAAGACTCTTGGTGGCCTTGACTCAACAACCCTTGGTTTAGAAACTGTTCCATCTTCATTCACTGTAAATCTTACTTTGACATAGCCTTCTACCCCACTTAATAATTCTGCTCTTGGGTATTGCGGATTTATTCGAACAAGCGGTATTAATTGAGATGTTTGACCAGCAACTGGAGCATTTACAAACGCTCCACCAAAATCTGTTGGTAAAGATATATCTGGGAATTCAATATCTAGGGTGGGAGCTTTTGGAGGCGCTTTCAGCTCGGGTGTAGCCAGTTCAGGTGGAGGTGGTTTTTTTGGTGGCGTAGGTTTATCAGGTATAGACCTTAATTTTTCTTTCAGTGATGTATCTTTTTTCAGTCTTATAAAGTCAACTACTCTAAATGAATCCTGATCACGCAGTTGATTAATATCAGGCGTTACTATGTAAGCAAGAATACTAAATACTATCAAAGAAGCAAAAAGGCTAATTGAGCCTAGTTTAATTTGGTCAATCATTCTCAGCAGCAATTGAAATTTCTTGAACACCGGCCAATCTTATTTGATCCATAGCCTCAACCAATAATCCAGTTTGGGAGGCTTTGTCAGCCTGAATAATTACAGAACCTTCAGGATTTTCTGCTTTAAGTCTTATGATATTTGGGCGTATTGCTCTTAGATCTACTTTTCTTCTATCAATAAATATTTCATTATTTTCTGAGATAGCCACTAGAATGTTACCCTTCTGATCTCTTTCTGCTGTCTCTGCATTTGGTCGATTAACCTCAATACCTGATTCTTTAATAAACGATGTCGTAACAATAAAAAAGATTAACATTATAAAAACAATGTCTAACATTGGAGTTAAATCTAGATTTGATTCTTCTCTAATTCTTTTTCTTCTCATTGATCAATTCTATGTTTAATAGATAAGTTTCTTAAATATGCCATTATCAATAAACCTATTATACTTATTGTCATTCCTACCATTGTTGGTAATGTTGCCATTGTTATACCAGATGCGAGAGCTCTAGCATTACCAGTACCCAATACTGCTACAACATCAAAAACTTGAATCATTCCTGTTACAGTACCCAGTAGTCCAAGGACTGGGCATATTATTATTAAAATATTAATAAGTTGAAAACCATCATTTAATTTCTCATCATATTCACAAAGAGCTAGCTTCTTTAGAGATTTTTCATGCTTGTCACCCGGAAGTGAAGCAATCGTACTTTTCACTTTATTTTTTTCTTCGTTGACTATGAAATAAAAAAAATTAATCCTCGAGATAATTAAAAAAAATAAGAGTACAGAAACCAAAAATAAAATAAAAACCACTGGTCCGCCTAATTCAAAGAAACCAAAAAAAGTCTTAAACATTAGTCTTTAAGTCTTTTAGATATTAGTCCAGAAGACTTTTCATCAAGAAAGTCTGTTATTTTCTTAGCATAAGAATCGGCATAAGAGTGTAAGAATAATAACGGAGCAGCAACTATTAGACCTAACATTGTGGTCACAAGTGCTTGAGATATACCTCCTGCCATTAATTTAGGATCTCCAGTACCAAAAATTTGTATAGATTGGAAAGTGGCAATCATACCAATAACGGTTCCTAATAATCCTAGCAATGGAGCTACGGTAGCTATTAGTTTAATTAGGGCAACTCGAGATTCTATTTTAGGAAGAAAGCCCTGTATCTTTTCATCAAACATTGATTGCAAAGATTCAAAATCAAGAGAGCTATTATCTTCAGCTACCTTGAGTAGCTCCCCAAAGTAGTTATCTGATGAGGAATTCACATTGTCAGCTTCAATATCTTGCAGTGTATTCCTAAGCACATATATCCTCTCTCCAGCAACTGCAGCACCAAATAATCCAAGAAGAATAATAAAATATCCAACTAATCCACCCTGATTGATTCTGCCAAAAAATGAAGGAGCTTGTATGAGCTTATCTATGAGCGAACCTCTAGTTGGATCAATAGTTACGTTAAACATTCCTTCATCTGCATTTTGTAATTTTCTTAAAGCACCCTTACGAACACCTGAAGGTTGTGCAGGCAGATTTTCAATCTCATTAATTTCAGGTATGTGTTTTACCAATATTCCATCCGTACTTAAATTAAATAATCCAATTCTTAATACATCAGCCTCTTCACTTGATCCATCCGCATTTGCTACTTTTGAGTTAAACGTAACAATGTCACCTGAATTTTTAATTTCTTTAATTAATTCAACCCAAAGAACCTTGATTTCTTCAACTGAGGGTAATTTTCTTTTTTCAGTGAGCTTTTGTAATGCATCATTTCTTTCAGGAAATTGAAGATTTGAAATTGAGTTCTCAAATTCACCTTTTGTTTGACCTGCAACCTGTCTTACTACGCCAAACATTTCTCCAAGGTTACCAAGCTTTAGTGTTAATTTTTCTTCTAGCTCGGACAGTTGTGACTCGTTATCATCAAACTCTGCCGAGAGCTGATCAGATAATTCTTCTGCAGCTCTAAGGTCGTTAGTAAGTTTAATTTTTATGTTTCGAAGTTCAATTACTTTTGCTTCAATTGTGTTAAACCTTTTAATATCAAATTGCTTTTCCACGTCTGCATTTTTATTGATTGCATCTAGTAATACCTCATAAGGGTTAACTTCCTCTTGATCTGATTCTTGGGAAAACAGAAATATTGGTAAAGCTAAAGCTGGTAAAAGTAATAAGTTTTTAAAATTAATTAATTTCATTTTATTACTGGTAAATTTATTAAGTTAGGTGGAAGTTCTTTTCTAGAAATTCTTAGTGCAGTTAAAATATCATCTTCGTATCCACCGCTTATGAACTCCCAACTGTTAATCTTAGAATTGTAAATTGCCGCCTCTGATCCATCAGGTGTTCTCGCATAGAGACCTACTCTTCCCAGTCTAAATACATCAACATTGTATGTCTCATTTTCAATGGAAATCTCATCTTTATAAGCTTCTATAGTTCGACCAAACTCATTTTCAATTTGATAAGCTTCAAATATTCTTCGAAATTTTTCAGAAATTGAAATATCTGAACGATCTAAAAGTGCAGCAAGTTCTGTAACTCGTTGAGTTCTTTCTTCATATAGAAATGGAGTATCAATTTCAATCAATTGTTCCAATGCATTAACCATTTCGATCATAAACGGAGTTACATCTCTGCTTGTTTGATCTAATTGAACTATTTGTTCATTGATAGAAATAATCTCTTCTTCTTGAGATTGAATTAATTTACGTAGCTGATTATTGTAAGCATTAGTGATATCCAATTCTTGAGAAAGGAACTGAATATCTGATTTTAAAACTATGAATTCCTCATCAAGCTGGTCAATTGATTCTTGTCTATTCTTTGAATCAATAGCTGCTTGAGATTCTGCATCAATCACATCTTCTAAACTAGGCGGAGGTACCTCACCTTCTTGAGCAAAAGTATAGATTGATGCAACAAGAGATAATGAGATTAGGAGATTTAAATATTTCATACAGATAGATTCAGTCGAGGTGTAACTAAGCCTCTAGTGAGGCTTAGTTAATTTGTATTATTAAAAAGTGTATCTGTAACTTACGAACACTTCAGG